>Ga0256404_1001028_pt1 | contig 70499 bp, 74 predicted proteins | sample RumenRJG_01DNA_FD_185990 | JGI IMG/M metagenome (GOLD analysis project Ga0256404, IMG submission 185990) | Bovine rumen microbial communities from Lethbridge, Alberta, Canada - RJG_01 | ecosystem: Host-associated > Mammals > Digestive system > Stomach > Rumen | place: Canada: Alberta | collected... | reverse complement strand
AAACGTATCAATAAGCCTTGTCTTATCAATCTGTATCTGTTTAGATTTGGAAATCAATTCTAGTCCTCCAATATTCTATTTGATCTTTGATATCTATAATATTGGATTTACCAGATCTGACTATTTCGATATTTCTGAACAAATCTTTCCGTGCCTCCTGAAGCAGATTCTGATAAATCTGTCTTTGAGTATTCTCAGAACCACCATGCTCATTAATCTTGTTTTTAATCAGATTAGTAACACCTGCAATCCATTCATGGATAAATGGGTAATCTGTTACAAGGTTCTCATTAGGATTACCACCAAGCATGTCTGTAACCCAAAACTCATTACAAACATTTTTGATATCTTTAAGAACATCCCAGCTTGTAACATCCTTATCCGTATCCATATCATGGAATGATGAAAGATGCCCATAAATAGGAGTAAATCCAAGCCAATTACCCATGCAAATAGCACCAATAATAAGTCTGTAATAGTTATACTTATTAGTAGGCATAGCAATATCATTAAGAATGCCAGTATAGTAATTTATACTTTTACCACTCTTAAAGTTATCCTTAGTTTTATTAGTAAGAAAATGACAAGGGAATACAAGTGCTGAATAGCTAATGGTATCAATAGCTTCCTTGCCATGTTCTGCATAGAATTTAAGTTCTATTTCTTTTTTGTCTGTCATAATTACCTCCAGTATAGAAACACTAAAGCCAGATTAAACATCTGGCTTTAAGAAATCTTGCATTATCAAAATCTTGAGCAATCAACATAACATCATGATTAAGATATGAATTACGAATACATTCAAGTCTTCTCATGATTTGATACATTCCTAGATCCATATAAAATAAATTCCTCTTGTATTAATTAACTTAAAATCATAGGCATCTACTAATGGATTCTCTATATGGAGTAAATCCCAACTTGCATTAGAGAAATCACTAAGCATACTGATATAATTATCTATATCCATGTGAAATGATCATCCTTAGTGTTAGTTAGTTTGAAATCAAAATCAAAAGAATGTATTATTAGTCTTCTCATAGATAAAAGATAGACATCATAACTGAACGCATCAAGAACGTTAATGTAATGGTCTATATCCATAGATTCTCCCATTTAGGATCTAAATAATATTCACCAGTTTCACTATTTGCCATTACCCATATCTGGTTATCATGAAATAACCAGATATTATAGAATAAGTCTTGATACTGCCCAATACTCATATCCAATAAAGTCTCCTATCTATATCCATTGTAAATAATCCATTTCCAAAAAAGTTTTATTTATCCAATGTAGTTTAGATTTACCCACAGTCTCACAAAGAATCCACATGTGATCTTTATCAAAGTAAGCATTATTAAATAGAGTTAAATAATGTTTAAGCTTTCTAGTTTCTATATCCATGATAAAAATAAGTTTCCACTCCCTACATAAAGATGTAAATTTCCATTCTCTATATAAAAAAGTTTAGTATCATAATTTTGACCTATGATCCCCATTCTTTCCTGATAGTACATCTTAGTGAGTAAATGGTTTACTCTGTTTAATTCTCTAGATGTATGCATTTTGCTTCCAATACATTAAATTAAGACAACACCATTTTCTACCTATATCCTCATAAATAAGAGGAGCACTAAGTTTTTCAAACCTAGCTTCCTGATCAAAATCAAGAAGCAAGTTGTAATACTTACTCAAATCCATAAATTTAATTCCTTTATATTAGGTCTGAAAAAAGAACTCACCAACATCCTCTCTGTTATACCAAGTTCTATCTAGAATAATGAAATGACAGTCATGTCTGACATATATATCAAACTCATATAACTGCTTCCAATATTTATTAATACCAGATTCCATAAGGACTATACCTGTTAATTGACAATACTATTAAATTACCGTTAATGGTCTGCTGAATTAAAATATTATTAAAACTGTCAGACCATCTGCTTAAAACATCTTTGAAAGTGTAAGCTTTACTGAATAAATTATTTGCTATATCCATAAGAATGCTTCCTTACTGTAAGGGAAATCTATGATGTAAGTTTTCTTTGAATCATACTCAGTAATTTTTGTCCAATTAAATAACCTGGCTTCCCAGTTAAAATGTTCTACCAATGCAAATGCATGGGAATACTTACCTATATCCAATCAATATCCTCCATAATAATAAACATCCTGTTGGCATATCTATCATAAGTAAATTTGTCAACAGGACTACTTATATCACTGTATAACAAATCCAAATTAAATCTATCAATTAGTGAGTCTAATAGACGTTCCTTTGAATCTAGATAGTGAAACATATTTGTCATATATAACCCAAATAATATCCTTACGATTTTGTATTTCTGGTACATCATAGAAACATCCATCTGTAAGAATAATATTTACCCCTGTTTTAGGTATCTTATCTTTAAGACATTCCAGATCTGTACCTCCTGTAGTATGTATTTCTGTAATCTTCACAGGACTGTCATAATCAAAATGATAATGATCAGTTACTTCTGTAGACCAGAAATACACATCCATACTAGTAACATGAATAGCTGCCTTGATAGCTGTTAGCTGGGAATAAAATTTATTAAGGGTAATATCATCTATAGATCCAGAATTATCTATGAATACCTGACATGACAATGATTCAGAATACAAACCAGGTAAATATACATCAGTATATCTTCTACTAGGTCTCATCCATGAATAGTCATCTTTGGCTTTTTCTTCACATTTATTCCATAGTATCCTGTACCATGGTAATGGCTTGTGAAGAGTTTCCATCATTCTTTCGAATTCTTTGTAGCCTTCTCCCCAGTCATTACCTCCCATAGACTTAGCCATTTCAGTATTCTTCTTGGCTTCATCTTTATTCCAACTGTTAGACATTACATCAGAATCAAAATCTTCAAACAATTCATCAGGTAAGTCTTTCAGATGGTCATATACTTCCTCAGTAGAATAGTCTCCCCAAGTATTGAATCGGTTACCCTTATCCAACATTTTGTTGAGACTCTCAAAGGTAACACAGTCTTTAATCAGCTTACATCCATCTCTGTCTGCTTTCTGATTAATTACTGCATCACCTGCTACATTCCACTTCTTATGATTCCTGTCTCCCTGTCTTTCACCATGAAGAAGGAATACATGACATCCTTCATGATAGAGAATAAATACTCTCTCATCTGAAGTTAAACCAAGAAAGAAATCAGGATTAATATAAAGATGTTTACCATCTGTACCAGCAGTCTCTATATTCTTAGTAATAATTAACTCAAGGTTATAGATTACATAACAGATAACAGCAGACTTCTGATACAGATTTACTTTGGCTTTAGATATTGCATTATTGATATCAGTCATCACTCTTAGCCCATTTACCAAATGTAATGATAGCCTTCATCATGCTTGGTTCATGACTATACTGAGGAAAATCTCTTATTGCTCTCTTAAACCAGATAAACTGGAATTCCTTGTCATACTGGTTTACATAAGAAATAAGAGCATTGAACTGATCTTTAGTCTTAACCTTATCTTTCTCTGCATCACACATGTGATACATAGCAAAGTATCTTGTACCAAGATCTTCCGGTACTTTAGCAGTACCCTTAAAGATATCCTCAAACTTAGGAAGCTTATTGATTTTCTTAATAATACCTGAGAATTCAATACCAGTAGCACCAAGAATAGCTTCACACATCTTCTCATCTGGTTTGAACTTGGACATAATCTTATTCATCATTTCCCAAGTTCTTGGACATGCAAACGTCTGGTCATTCTGCTCAGGATTAAATGAATAAAGACCTTTAGTACCCTTATAGGATACATAAGCCAAGATATCAGGATTGAACTTCTGTTCTACTGCCCAGTCAAGCCATTCCTCAACACTTACCTGACACTCAATATTTACAAGTCTGGATCTGAGTGCAGTACTCAGAGAATTAACAACAGCATTATCAGTAGCAAGATTACCAGCAGCTACAATATATACTTTGTCATTAAGCTTCTCTTGTCCTACCATTCTGTCCAGTACAATCTTATAAGCTGCTACCTGTACAGATCTAGGTGCTGAGTTAAGCTCATCAAGAAACAGCAACCATCCCTGATATCCAGCAGGTACTTTATCCTTCTCAAGAGGAAATGTATCAAATGCCTTATACTTAGCTTTCTCCCCAGAAAGTACAGGAAGACCAAGCAGGTCAGTAGGCTCACACTGAGACAGTCTCAGGTCTATTACCTTAAGCTTGGCTCCATTAGCTACTTCTTTAATTACAGCTGACTTACCAATACCTGGTGAACCCTGAAGAAAAGGAACCAGATTAACACTAAGAATCTGCTTAACCATCTCAGCAGCTTTCTTCATTGAAACACTCATTTATATCTCCTTAAAATAGAAAGGGAGGCTCAGGTTTCTCTTACCTAAGTCTCCCTTGTTATTAGTTTAATGAGAAATTAGAAGCAATATTTCATGCACTTGATAGCTCTAATGATAGCTACGATTGCAAGGCATATTGCTGAAATCAGACTCATAATAGCCATAGATTCCTCCAATGGTTAATCAAGTTTGATCTCTCTCATCAAACTAAACCTTGCTATCAATACCGTTGTTCATCTCAACATCATAACGATACTGATGAAATCCTTTAAGATTGCCTGTATCTTTCTCACCTTCCATATAGTTAGTAGGTCTGCATACATGCTCAAATGGAGAACCATGAATCTTTCCTCCATTAACAAGCTTATAGAAAATCTCCTTACACTTCTCTGGATCTGTATTGAGTTTCCTATAACTTACCTGAGCACAGCATGCTACTGATATATCCTTAGCATTCTTATCCGTATTAGAAACATAAGGAGTATGCCATTCACCATACTTAAGCAGATCTGGCTTAGACTCATCATAAGCAGCTTTCATCTTCTCAGCCAGTATCCTGATCTCTGGCTGTGCTTCTGCTGATATCCTGAGATTAAAGAAATTCTTAAACTGTGAACCAGTAAGGATAGTCTTAATAGTCTCAAAAGGTTCAAGCAATCTGTTAACATCCTGCTTATGAGCACCAAGCTTAATTAACTCCCTTACATTCTCCATCATCTCTTTTCTGGCTTTACCCCAGATAAGATCCATCTTACACTTCAATACAGGGTCTACTACTATCTCTCCCTGCATACCAGCCTGATTGTAAGTCCAGATAGGATTTACTGGATTCTCATAAATAAGATTAAGAGTCTTCTCAATAGGAATAGCTCTTGAACTGGCTGAATTTCTTGAGAATACTCTATGAGTCAACAGCTGAGCATGAATGTATCTGGGATACTCAAGCTCAAATGTAGTAACTCTATCCTCATTAGGTGATATAGAGTCCTTAATAATTTTTACCTTAATATTGTCCATTAATAGTAACCTCTATCTTTGGTTCTGATATTCCACCAAATTCCCATGAACCACCTAATACATGTTTATAGTCATCATCCTCAATAATATGTTTCTCAACTAAAGCATCCTCAAGAAACTTATCCACCATAGAAACAATATTGGTAATATCATGCCTTCTTCTATCACCAAAGAATACTTTATAGTGAATAGTTATTTTATTGAAATGAACATCAGGAAGCTGCTCTATAACCAGATCCATAAATTTACGTTTCATTTGGTTCTTGGTTATATAGTATAGATTCCTGAATGTATTCAGATTCACGGAATATAAATGCTTCCCAACTTTAACTTCAGTGGGAAGCACCATAGTAAAAGACTTACTATCAGTCATTTCCAAAAGGACTTACATCATCATCATCATCAGATGTATCAGATTTCTCAGCACTGACAGGAACTACCTCATTCCTGCCATATACATCAAAGATCTTGCCTGCCTTTTCAGACATGAACTTCTCAGCATATGTACTGGGAGCATTATTCTCAATCTCTGAAAGAGTCTGATTATTCTCATTGTAAATCTTATCAATAGCATTAGTATTCTTAAGCTTACCTGAAGCCTGGGATTCATACTGCTTATGAATAATACCTACATTGAACCTTACACCATCAAGTCCTTCAATAACCAGTGCTGGCTTCTTCTCCTTATTCTTGGTTTCCCAATTCTGTATCTCTACCATCTTCTTAACCTGAGATACTTCCTTGAGACTCTTACCCATAGTAATCTTGGTAAGGGAATTAAGAGTTATATAACCAGGCTTAACCTTCTTGAATACTCCACCCTGCTTGGTCTTGAAATCCTTGACAATAGGACCAGTCTTAGAATTATCACCATCCCAGGTAACAGCAATAGTGAAGTTGTGATCTCCACCATTGATATCAAGAGTAAGATGAGCCTCTACAGCATTCTTAGCATTGTTAATCAGATAATGAGACTTAACAGTTGCCTTGTAAATGCCAGTACTAAGAACAGAATAACCAGCGTTATCCTTGTCCTTTACCAGTGAATCATCAACATTACCAAAAATATTCATTAATCAACTCCATAGTAATTATTCAGTCTGTCAATAACAATCTGACAATCCGAATCAATAAATGTCTCTTCTTTCTTCCACATACCAAGAGGACTTCTGATTCTGGTTCCAGTAGTATCCTTAGTAATACGAGTCTGGAATACATACTTGAAACCAAGATCTTCATCATCTTCAGTTATATGGAGATAGTCATTCTCATATGACTTCAGGGTAGCAACAGGCATCTTCTTGGCAATCAAAACATTACTGAACCAAGATTCAATACCATTATTATTAAGTGCTCCTTTAAGCTTGATGAAAGACTCAGTAATACCTTCATCATTCATCTGGTCTGTAATATGAGCAGTCATAATAACAGACTGAGGTGCACCTGCTACCTGCTGTTGCATAAGAGTCTTGAAGAATTGCTGATAGTCATTCCAAGCAGTCATAGTATTCTTACTATTATAGACATACTTGTTCTCATACATATCCATCAGATAAGTAAGTGAATCTATGATGATAGTATCACACTTATCAGTATTCTTGGTTGCTTGAGCAAAGACTCCATTCTCTCCAAGAAATGTCTTATTTGGATCAGTAACAGTTACATTCATGAAATTATTCTTGAATGGAATCTCCTTACCTGACTCACAGTTAAAATACAAGACATTACCCTTGAGATTCCTGAGAGAGCAAGTCTTGCCTGATGCAGACTTACCCTCAATAAGAACCAGTCTCTTGTTTATCTTCGTCATACTTAAAGATTTCCTCCGGATTAAGTTTAAGTTCCTTAAGAACTATATCTCTTGCTTCAATTAGTTTCTGAGCTAACAGTGTATTCTTAAGATTCCTGTTAGCCATAACATAACCAGTAGAGAAACATAAGATACCACTAAGTTTCAGCAATAAATCTTCGTTCATCGATACGTTCTTATTCTCCAATAGTAAGTATTCCTGTCTACATCATAAATCTTGGTTGCTACTATATCCTTATCATGACACCAGGCCTGAACAGTCCTGATAGACCTTCCTGTAGCATCAGCTACATCCTGAGTAGAAACATAAATACCAAGTTTTGAATGCTTAAAGCTGGGTTTAAGATAATAAACCTTACTTCCCTTAACTACACTGAGTTTAGTAAAATCTACTGGTTTCACAGTATATCCTCCACTTCCTTATCAAATCTAGTTCTGATATATCTAGGGAATCTGAGCTTTTGAGTATCCTTGTTAAACTCACGGTACTCAACCTGAATGATTTTACCAATTAATTCATCACGATGTTCCCAGAGTCTCTTACGCTCATCAGCTGTAATAGCCATAGAACCAATACGACCATACTTGGTAACAAAAGCACCAATCATTCCCTTAAGCTTACCAGTACCTTCAATAACATCTATTACCCTGAGATCTACTGATCTAATTGGTACATGCTTAAGCCAGATATCTCCCTTACGGACAACAATACCTTCATAACCCTTAAGCAAAGCTTTACGTAGTAATTCATCCATTAATTCCGGATGAATATTGGTATACATACCAACTACTAATCTTGGATCAATAGGGCTAAGCTTATAACAATTATTACCAGTACACTCACTTGCTCTGGACTCATTTCTTAACTGACTTACAGACTCATTCCAATCACCTGCAAAGTACTCACAATCAGATACTGGAAGTTTGTCTGCATTAGGCATTCTCTTACCATTACGGGTATAGACCTTACCATCTCTTCCTCTGAGTAACCTTACACCATCAATTTTGTAGGTAACTAACCAATCACCATTCAGGTTCTGACCATCATAGTAATCAACTTTAGTCCACCATCTGCCACATGTATTCTTTTGCATTCTATTGCTCTCTATTGAAAGAAAACAAAGGGAGTATATAACTATACTCCCAAACCTATTTAACTCATTGTAGCTCAATTCTAGGGCTTCAGCAGTGATTTAAGAACAGTAGACTCTAATTCCTGATCTGTAAGAGGATCAATCAGTTTGGAATTAAGTTCTACTATCTTAGACTCAAGATCATCTCCTGTAACACCATTATCAACCAGTACACGACCATAGCGATAGAGCATATTATTCCTATCACCTACATCAGTATTCCTGATAAACCAGTTCTCAAGCTTATTAAGGTCAGCTTTGAATCCCTTAACAGAACCTTCAGTAACATTGGAATCAGGAATATATCCAAGAGGATCAAACAGCTCTAGATCTTCAGAGTTGTTGATAAAGGTCATACCCTTATTGGTAGACCATTTCCTAGACCTTTGGAAGGTCTGCATGTCTACTTCAAAAGGTAACGCATTAGCAACATTCTTCATAAATTCCTTATAAATATCTTCTCTCAGATTGAGAGTATATTTGATAGGAATAATTACTCTGAATCTCTGGTTCTCATCTGTATATCGCTTGGTAGTATAAATTACATAATAATATTTCTTGAGGATATCCTTAACAAACTTAACCTTAGAACCATGGTCTACATCCAGAACAATCATATTGAATCCATTCTGGATATGAGAACCATCTCTATGGTTTCCAATATTAGGATCTGCATCAGGAAGCAGATGATGATTGACCCAGTTAAATCCACTGGCTTTACCTAAGTTGGGTAAATCAGTAAATGACATAAACTTATTCTGATAGTTATAAGCATCATGCTTGGACATACTAATAATAAGTTTAGATAAGTCAGTTTGCTGATATTTCTCAGCACAGGTATAAATCAGTTTATTCTTACTAGATCTGTATCTTCTTATTGAGATACCTCTGTCATATCCCCATTCTACCGCTCTAAGATAAACTTCATCTCTCTCATTCTGTTTTCTATAGAACGGAAGCTTCTCCATGATATCAGTATCAGTCTTTGGCTCATTTACCTCAGCAAGATACATAGCTAACTTAGCATAATTAGCTGGCTGGTTAACTATCTTCTTGAAGCAGATACCTGAGTCTTCAGAGAACTTAATAGCCTGATATAAATCATTGAGTACTACATGGTCTCTATGGTCTAAGAAAGCAAGAGCACCTGCAAGCTTAAGAGTCTTAAAGAACCTGTTAGTCATCTCAGACTGTTCTGTATCCTGTTCAGAAAGCATCTTGCTTGACCTGAACTCACAGATTTGCTTGTAATTAATAAGTTCTTTGGCTACATCATCAGGCATATCTATTACTTTATTAAACCAGGTAGCATCACAAAGACTTCTTACAAGGTCTTGGAATTCACCAAGCTTAAAATCAATAGCTTTAATCTTATTGAACTCATCTTCAACAGTACTAATCTGAAAATCATGAGTTCCATAACCAAAGAAACATCTTCTTGCAAATCCAGTCCTAAGATATTTCATGAACAAAGACTCAACAGGACCACTGTCAAGCAATGCTGTAGGAGTTCCAAATAACACCATGTTATAAGGGACTGGTACACCATATTCTTCTGTTCTCTGAAAATCTTTACTGTTCTTTGTAAGCTTTCCTCTGGTTAATCCTTTGTCATATACCTCAAGGAAATGGGTAAGTAACTCTTTAGAACCATCTGCTGTAAGATTAGAACCAATCTCATCACAGATATAATTAAGAGAACCTAATCCTTGGATTTGAAGTGCTGCTCTGCATTGCTTAAGAGCAGGAACAGTACCTTCACTGAACTCATACATACCTGAATTAACAGCTACATATTCCTTCATTCTCTGTGCAACAGTACCAACATCTTCTCCTGTTAACCCAGCTCTATCCTGAGCAAGATCCATGATGTTGTCTGCTATCTGAGACTTGGATTGAAGTATGAATTCATTCTTAAATGAGTTAAAAATAGAATCACATATATTCATACTCATTCCCTTACCACCACCACTAGGTAAGAGATTGATGATATATGCATTAATTGGAAGTACATCACCAGAAATGTTCTTGATATTAATTCGCATCATAGATGCTACCTTGGATATCAAATAGATAAACATATTCTGGAAATAAACTCTAGAACCATAATTATTAGTCTTAACCTGTAGATAATCTACCAGGTTATTACAGAAGCCAGGATATGCAGTATCCTTAAGCTTATCTGTAAGCTCTTGAAGCCTATGCTCCATAGTCTTACTCTCCTTAAGTTAAAAATGAAAAACCGGATTACTCCGGCTTAGAAACATTATGAATAATAAACTTCATATAATCCATATTTTTTAAGTTTTTTAACAAATGTTCCTCTATTAATACCTAAAAGTCTTGCTGATTCTGATTGATTACGATTAGTAATTTCCATAACAGTAGTAATTATTATAGGTTCTATAAGATCACGAACCTTTTCATAAGCAATACCATAATTTGCTTTATCTTGAATTATGGGTTCTATATAATCTTCTATAATCATAAATCCTCCCAATCATTTTTATGATCTTCAGTGACATAGCGATTTAGACTAAAACTTAAAATTGATTCTTTATAATTATCATCTTTATGTGTATCTTCTTCTCTAAGATATTTTCTATAGATATTCCAATAGTTGGGATGTTCTTTTTTATAATTTTCAAAAGCTTTAATAAGAGCATCTTCAAGATAATTATTCAGATATTGAGAAGCATTTTCAGTATAGTATTCCTCTTCTCTTTTATTATAATCTGCTTCAATCTTAAATAATTCATGTTTCATAAGTTTAATTCCTCATAAGAATAGGGATAGTCTCACCCATCGAAGAGCGATATTGCCAGATATACAGAAGGTGGATGAGACTAAGAGGTGTCCCACATGGACAAATATTACCTAGCTGGAGGATTCTAGGCTGGAGAAATTCCATATGGGACATATTGGGTAGGAGTTGATGGTTTCAAGCCACCATAATGGATTCTAAATCCATTGTTCTATCCTTGAACTAAACTCCTATGGCGAGGGCTGATGGATTCGGACCACCGGTGACGGAATCAGAATCCGTTGCCTTACCACTTGGCGAAGCCCCCGAATCCCTCATCATAGTCAGCAGGGAAAGTGAGACAAAATTTAATATGATGAGGGAAATAGGAAGATCTACTAGGTTCAAAGCGTTATGAAGAAAAACCTAGTAGATCTGATGTCCAACAGGACATTTATAAATATATATTAATTATTATTATTGTCAATATATTTATTAAAAAATATTAGGAGTAGAAAATAGCGTAGCTATTTTCTACTCCTTTATATTATTCCTAAATTCTTCAGCTTTATCTTTAGCTACATCATCAATAAAGAACCATCTAGTATCTTCAGGTATAGTAACAATGTAATTAGTATCATTCTTAATAGATATAAATACTTTACCTGATTTAATATAATCATCATCAAAGCTAAGAAGATATTCACCTTCTTTAACTATTTCAGCACCCATGATATTAAATGTAAATCTACCAATTACTCTATTTGTTAATTCAACAATGTTGTTATTGTGTCTGATACTCTTATCAAATATAAAAGTATCTACATTACTTGTAGTAATAGTAGCTTTAACTAAATCTGCTTTAATAGCCTTCTTCTTAATTACACTAATTTTCCTATAAAGTTCTCCCATAGTCTTAGTAAGACCATGAAGATCTGATTCTTTATTATGAATCTCAGGGTTAGAAAGATTATCAAAATTATCATCTAACTCTTTCTCAATTCTTTTAATCATTCCCTTAACATATTTATAAGAATAAATAAGTTCATCAAGATTAATCATATTAGAAACCTCATTAGAAAGCCTTACCACAGAACATTTTCTTACGGTTACGTAATTCCTCTGTATTACCTGCAATATAACAATCATGTTTCTTGAGAAACCTCTTAAATTCATCAAGAGATTCAAAATACAGAGGGTCTCCATCCTCATCAATAAGTTGATACTTATCATCACCCAGATAGTAACAATCAAATGTTACATTAATATACTCAGGGTGTTCCTTGGTTACGACTGGTACAACAATAAATGGATAGTGCTTATTACAGTACCATCCATTCTGTCCATCAAAAGCAATAAAAGGGAAATCTTTCTTGGTTCTCTTGGTTACTCTATACTGTTCAAATCCCCTAATCCACTTATTCAGTGATTTACAGGTGTTAAAAGAATCACAATACTCAAGGTCATATCCAGATTCATACTCAACTTCCCACCTACCGAAAGGTGAGTAGCTAATATGAAACTGAAAAACTAATCCCTCGGAAAGAGCAGTAAGAGTAAGTCCAGTATGTACATTCATTTGAGATTCTCCTTACCTTCTATTCTCATGAAGATTCTTAATCCATGCAGTATCATCCCAATACTTCTTACACTCATGGATTAATGCTTTATAACCTTTAGTCTTAGGAATAGTGTAATACCTAGTATCATTAACTATAAATTCCCAGCACTTACTAAGGTTATTAACCCATACCCAAGACCCTGTATTATTAGACCTGTCATAGTTAAAAGTAATGCAAATAGAATGTACCATAGTATTTCTCCTGTTGTTCACTCACTTTAGGAACATAAGTTCTCAGTTGAAAGCGAAAAAAATAAAAAAATAAAAAAAAACAAAAAAGCCAAGCATAAAGCTTGGCTTAACTAATCATTGTAGGAACATCAGCAATTAAGCTTTTGCAAGCCCCTTGCATCCTACAATCTTACCCTGTTCATCCCTGATGGTTCCTGAAACAATGTAGTACTTATCCATATTGTATCCAGTAGCCTTAAGGCTCTGGAATGCCAGCATGGAAACTACATAGATACCATTCGGGTCAATCTCTTCAGGTACCCCTTCAGGAGCACCAAAGGTAGACTTAAACACAGGAATAGTGAATCCAGCAGATGAGTTACCAAGGTTGAGGTCTGTTACAACCTCATCAACCTGCTCATCTTTCTGAGCTGCACGAATCACTCCTTCAGAAGGGAAAGATACCTTTACTCCATCAATTACAAAGTCAATTGCATGAGGAGTCATATTATGAATGTTCATTTTACCTCCATAAGTTATAAACACTCATTCGTCAAATTAGGAACATAGGAGATGAGTGCTAACTCATCTCCTACTTCCAGGGTAGGAACATACGATATAGATCTCAACTATAGATTTCTAGATCTACGTTCACTACCCGTTTATTTCTGTATCTAAGTATCTCGTTATTCAGTATCTTAAATCCATCACTTAGTTACCGTCTTGTTTCTGATGTATTCATCAACAAGTGTATTCGGACACTCAAGCTTCTTATAAGCATCTAAGAATCTAGTATAGATATCTTCAGGTATCATTCTGGTTCTAATCAACCAGTCATAACCTTCAAAGAAGTCTGAGAATGCCTTCTCATATTCAAAGTATGTCTGACTATTCACTTTACCAGTAATTCCCTGATTCTCTATCTTTACTGACTCAGACTGCTGAATCTTCTGATAGATATCTTCATCAAATTCTTTTGGCTTGATATTGATACCAAATGTCTTGTTAATCTCATCCATCAGAGTATCTGCATTCTTATATATCCAAGCTAACTTGTTAGATACAAAGCTATTAATCTTATCAAGACTGATATCTTTTAATATGTAGCAGTCATGGATTGACCCTTTGAAGTTATCATGAAACTCACGATATACTTCACGTAACAGCCAAGCATCCCATGCATGAATGATGCATGCTACTACACCCTTCATGTGCCAGTTTCTCTTGGTTCTGTCTAATCCATCAACTGCAATAGAGTAGATATTCCTTTCATCTTTCTCTAATTCAGGAATCTTATATTCATTAGCATAGAGACCATTACGACACCAATTCTCATTGAGATTAATAGTAATCTTATGATACTTCTTAAAGTCAACTATGAAACCGTCCGGAAGCTTGTAATAGATTTCTTTATCATCTTTGTTGAACTCAGAGATTATCTGGTTCTGAAGTTCATCAACTGCTTTCCAGTCACCTGGTACCTGAACACCATTCAGATTATAAGGTCTTTCTCTCTTATCATCTAAGATATACTGACCGAATTCATCACGGCCAAAGCCATAGATGTACTCCATCAGACCATACTTGAGAATCTCACCATCCTTAAATGTTATTTTCTTATTGTGGTAAACATCACCTTTAGCTGGGTCAATCAAATCAAGAATTAAACCTGAATCTCTAAGCAAACATCCAAGTATACGAATACCACTAGCACGCATATCATATTCAGTGCAATCGAATCTATCTCCCATAGCTCTAAGTGCCTTAAAGTTTTGGAAATCATAGATGTTATCAATAGGATATAATCTACCTCTCCAATCTATACCATATCCAGATAATCTGTAAGATTCTACATCACAAGGGTTATTCACCCAATGCTTGTAGTCCCCAAGAAGTCTATGCTTCTTGTAGGTAATAGTCTGATTCTTAAGTTCTGAATCCTTGGTTTCATCAGCAAACTGAATCTGATGATAGTCAAATCCGCAATCCTCAAGTGCCTGAAATATCATGCACTGGAAGAACTTCAACTCATTGGTATCAATGGAATTACCATTGATAATGGTCCAACTGTCGTTGTACTTCTCAAAATACTCATCAGTAACATGCTTGAACAGACCTGAGTAAGACACCTTGAGATTCTTAATCTCCTTCACAATCTCAAGAACCCTTGGATAAGCAGTCTTAGCTGCTTTGTTATAGACGTATTCTCTTCCCATAATTCCTCCATTCTTATAGGAATACAATGTTCGGAATTGAACATTGCTTGTTCATATCATTCGACAAATTAGAAACATATGAGCTAAAAGGGAGAACTTTGTTCATAATTGAAGCTATAAAAATAAACAAAAAAATAAAAGCTAGATACAAGATTCAGATCAAATCTGAAGTCTTGTACCTAGCTGCTAAAACTAAAACTTAAAACTACCTCGACTGAGGGTACTGCTTCCAACTCTGCCCCTGGTCATCAGACCAGTTAACCTGAAGAGTAAATCCTGTACCCTTGAGTTTCTCATTCAACCCATCAAGAATATCTTTATGGGACAGAAGCATAACTACATCACTCTCAGAGATAGGAGCAAGATGCTCCCCACAGAAGTCTTTAGAAGACTTCATGAGATTAATGAAATGGACTCTCTTTTCCTTATTAGTATCAAAGGCCATAATTATTTCTCCATAGCGGTAGCTCACTTGACAACCCTACGTTGTCTCGTTGTTGCCACCATTCGTCAAATTACCGTTTCAGGAGTATCCTGTTCACGATTGAATCTGACAAAAAATGAAAATAAATAAAAAATAAATGCACCATCCTTTCGGATGATGCACTAGCTCCAGTTACATAAGTAACCAGAGCACCAGTATAGCCACTATAACAATAGTGGCTATTACCCAATAAGGATAAGTTTTCTTATCCTCACTGGTCCTCACCGTTTCCGTTACTGGAACCGGCTCTCTTTTTGGCCTTGACCTTCTTGGCCATCTTTTTGGCCTGGGCCTTCATGGCCTGCTTGACACCAGCTGCTGAACCAGCCGCAACTGTCGTTGCGAACTTGGTCTCCATCTCGTCAACCTTGCCAGACGCAACCCAGCCAACTACAGCTCCGCCAAGAGCTGCAACCCAATCAATTGACATAGCCATATTTTCCTCCTGTTTGGTTGTCTTTGATTCCATACGTCAGATTAAATCATGGGGGGGGGATGTTAATTAATTTATCAATTAATTACCTTACATTGCATCTATACTAAATTATGAAAATTCTATTAAGCCCGTTAGATCTGAATTTGACAAATTATAAATAATGGATATTATGTGATGTGATATAGATCACATTTATAGGAGTATAAAAAATGAAACCAATTACTGATAAGTATGGCTTTAATTATGGTATTGATAGTAAGAATTATTGGTTATTATTCAGTTTATTTGTTGTTTAACTTATCCTGTATATACTGGTAAATCATTGAACGGATAGAATCAGCACCAAATGAGCCAATACCAGCACCTAATGCTAATCCAAAAGAAGGGCTTATATTAGGGAATATAGCAATCAGAGTATAGAATACCATTGGAACCAGTAAAGAAGCTAATAATCCCAGTACTACTGCATCTGCAAAGCCCTTTACCTTAATATATTTCAGTACTGTAACTATAAAAGCTACAAAAGATCCTACTAAAATACCATGATTCTCAGCCCATGATACAAGAGAGTCATACCAATTCATAACATCACCTGATATACTTAGAAATTAATGATAGTTTAGAGGAAAATCATGGATATATCCAATAAATTAAGTGAGATTGAACAGCTAGTACCCAGGTGCTACAACAAGAAAGAGATAGCACAGGAGGTACAGGAACTGATCAATGATCCAAATCATGAAGCTGAATGGGAACAGGTACTTGGATTAGCCAATATTATCAAGCAAGGAAGGTTCAGTGTACCTCAATATATTAAGGCTATCAGGTTTGTATCATATAGAATGGCTGGTAGAACCCAGAAAGATGCTTTCAGAATAGTATTTCCTGACAGATATAATGCATTAATAGCTAAGGGATACCCAGAAAAGGATATAAATTCAGTAATATCTAGCTATGCCCGAAGCAAATTAGTAATAATGATACAGGAACAGGCAGCTATTCCTACTTGGATCTTAAATCAGGATGTATATCAGGAAGCAATAAATACCCAAAGGGAGATAATGTTGAATCCCAGAGCTGGATCTATGGCTAGAGTAACAGCTGCCAAATGCTTAATTGAGAACCTTAAACAGCCTGAGAAGCAGGAATTACAGCTTAACATTGGTGTTACTAATGATACTATAGCTGAATTAAGGAATACTACCAGACAATTAGCTGAATTACAGGCTAAATTGATTTCTTCTGGTTCAAAGACTGCTCAGGATGTGTTAGATACTGATATTGTAGAGGCTGAATATGAGCCAAAAGAAGAAAACAGTTGATGAATATCTGAATGAAGTCAATTATCACCCAGATCCTAACTATAAACCTACTACATTTGCTCTGGATTTCGTTAATTTCATCAAATTAGTCAATGGAACAGATGGTGAAGAGAATAAAACACCTGTATTTCACCTGAAAATGCTTGATTCTTTGACCAAGGAAGGTGATATTTGTAATTTATGCTTCCGTGGATCAGCCAAAACTTCATTATTCGGTGAATATGGAATCTTATATACTGCTGTATATGGTGTTTATCCTGGTTTTAAGGGTGGTAAGCCAGCAGATGTAAGCTTTATCATGTATGTATCTGACTCAATAGAGAATGGTGTTAAGAATTTAAGAAAAAATGTTGAGTTCAGGTATGAAAAGTCTGATTTTCTTAAGAAATATCTTCCTAATGTTAAGTTTACTGATACCAGAATGGAGTTTATTAATGCTTCCGGTCATAGGCTTACTGTCATTGGATATGGTGCTCTTACTGGTATTCGTGGTGCTAAGGTTGGTGGATCCAGACCTCAGGTAGCAATACTTGATGACTTGATATCAGATGAGGATGCCAAGTCTGCTACTGTTATCAGTGATATTAAGAATACTGTTTATAAGGCAGTATCACAGGCTTTACATCCAACAAGAAGAAAAATTGTATGGTGTGGTACTCCATTTAATAAGAAAGATCCTCTTTACGAAGCTGTTGAGTCTGGTGCATGGAATGTTAATGTATTTCCAGTATGTGAGAAGTTCCCATGCAGGAGAGAAGACTTCTATGGTGCTTGGGAAGACAGATTCACATATGACCACTTACTGAACCAGTATGAGAAGAGTAAAGCTACTGGTATGGTGTCTGCATTCAATCAGGAATTAATGCTTAAGATATTGAGTGATGATGAGAGACTGGTATCTGAAAGTGAGCTTCAGTTCTATGATCGAAGGGATTTACTAAAGAATAAGAATGCGTATAATTTTTATATTACTACTGATTTTGCAGTTACTGACAGACAGTCTGCTGATTTCTCTGTTATATCGGTATGGGCAGTAAGCTACAATGGTATGTTCTTCTGGGTTGATGGTATGGTTAAAAGACAGAATATCTCCAAGACAATAGAAGAGCTGTTTAATTTCAATGAGATATACCATCCAGTACAGGTAGGTGTAGAAGTAACAGGTCAACAGCAAGGATTTATAGATATAATCCAGAAAGAGATGCTTAGAAGGAATAATTTTATTAACTTTGCATCTGATAAGAATTCTAACAGACCTGGTATCCGCCCTAATACAAATAAGATGGTCAGATTCCAGAATGTAATACCATGGTTCCATCTACATAAATTCTGGTTTCCTTCAGATCTAGTTGAGAGTAAAGATCCAAGGATGATGGAATTCCTTGATGAATTAAGATTAGCTACACCATCTGGATTCAGGTCTAAGCATGATGACTGTATTGATACCATATCCATGTTATCAGCAATGAATATATGGAATCCTTCAAAACTTGAGTATACCATATCCTCTGAAGATCCACTGGTTAATGAGATGTGGGAAGAACCAATGACTAATTTATCATCGGAGTCATATTTAGTATGAACTTAAGACAGTTAATAGATCATCTGGTACAGAACAATCTGTATCAGTTTAATATGGCTAAGAATGAACAGTTCCCAGCCATTATCAATGCTCTTAATCTGGAGCTTACTCAGTTATATTCAAGATATCCAGTATTAGAGAAAGATGTAGCATTCAGAAGATTTCCTGAGATATCCTTATACCATCTGACAAGAAGATATTGCAGATCTAATGATGAATCCAAGGAATTATATAAATATATTCTGGATACTAAAGATAATCCTTTCCTTGGTGATGTACTTAAGATTGAGAATGCTTATACAGAGTCAGGTCAGCATATAGTTCTTAATGACAATAATAATCCAAGAGCATGGTTTACCCCTTCCTTTGATACTATTCAAATTCCTAATACTACTGATATTGATACAAGAATAGCTATTATTGGATATAAAGCTAAGCCTGAACATATTGATCCTAATACTACAGATTTTGAGAAGGATATTTATATTCCTAGCTATCTTGAAGAACCTATGATATATGGAATAACCATGAGAGTAGCTGAAAGACTTCCTACCCAGACTGGTATGCAGGTAGTTCAGATGGCTCAGGCTAAATATAAAGAGTTATGCGATAACGTTGATACTCTTAATTTATTTCATGAAAATAATGTTTCAACAAATATTAAACTAGGGATGAGGAAGTTCGTATGATAAATCCAGTAGATAGATTATCATGGCAGGAGATGTTAAATCATCCTGCGAGTGCTGGTCATCTTGTTGATACTCAGGTTAATACAGCTTATAACAAGATGGCTGCTCTTAGTGATCATATAGATGAGTTTAAGGATCTGTATGATTTTGTTTTCAGGATTAAGGGATGGCTTAGGTATTATCTCCAGACTAATTATGGATTAAAGGATGCATCTGATTCGGGTCTTAGTAATGATACGAATGGTATAGGTGAGGATATAGATTTATTTAATCCTGCCGGTGGTTCTGGCTCCGGCGTATCTGCTGAGGGTGAGATTATAACCAAAAAAGTATGGAGAATCTATATCAAGAACTATGATGAGATGGTTAGAGCCAGTTATGAGGGTTATCCTATACCTAATCCCATTGTAAGATTTGCTAATATATATGATCCGTCAAAGCCTTCTTACTTGGATTTATCATATGATGATAATGGTAATCCAACATTTAGTGGTACATTTAATGCTAAGGATCCTAATTCCTTTGTTCCTCTTCGGTATCTTAATGAGCAGATAGCTATATTAAAGAGAGACTTAGCTAAAGTAGTATCTGTTGATAGATCTATATCTACTACTACTGATAGTCGTGGCAGAGCTAATAAGAGATTAGTAGTCTCTGATGTAATTAATTTTAGTGATGGTTCTCATATTAATGCATCAGGTGCTGCTGATGTTCCTTTTGTGACTAAGGGATCTAAGATTACTTTAGTTGGTGAGGTATCAGGATCTGCTACTGTTGATGATGATGGCAATATTACTATTGGAACATCTGGTGGTGGTAATGATTGTTATAATAACAGTGATAAGTCTGTAAGAACTCTTATTGCTGGTGGTGGTAACAACAATATGACTATTGATGATGTTTATTATCGTAAAAATGGTCAGAGAATTGTTAATAGCCAGACAGTAACACTTCCCTTTGCTACCTATCAGGAAATGGTAGACTATGTTAATGGTCATAAAGGATCTGATATTGGTTCTGCTGATATTGTAGCTGGTTACTGGTCTGATACAGCTACTATCAGTGGTACTGATGTAATGAAAAAAGGTGAAGTAGGTAAAGTTTATCCTGCTAGTCAGATATGGTTAAATTCCAGTGTTTCTGGAACAACTAGTACACTTAGAGATCATCCTGCTGCTGGTAATTATAGGTGTTTAAGTACTTCTTATGCTAAGAATAGTTCTGGTTCGAACTCAACTACTACAGCTACTGGCTCTCAGGGAAGTACGTGGTTTATATTTGATGGAACTCTTGGTTCATTTATGAAGGTTAGCTAATGTTTCAATGGGATAATAAAGAACATACATCTTTTACTGGTAGTTTCAGAGATCCTGAAACCAATACTTATAAGAAGATAACATTCGATAGTAAGGATACTAATCCATATATTGCCAGTGTATTTGGCAGACATTCCTATTTTGAATCTAATGGATTACTTATTGAATGTGATCTTACTAAGTATTCTGAACAGGAACAGATGCAGTATTTAATCAATAGGCTTGATAATGAAGTTAAGTATACTATTGATTATGGTATTACTTATATTGGTAATGATTTGTATCCAATTAATGATAAGTTTCTTAATGAATTAGCTGCTAAAGCTAATCTTGATGAAGCTGAATTATTAGGTGCTACAGGTCATAAGCATAAGGTTACTCAGGAACAGATTAAGTATCTTATTAAATGCATTACATATGTAAGAGATAAGATCCATGAAGGATATTTCAAGTGTATGAATGCAATGTGTGAATTACCTAGAGAATTAAGACAGGGTGTTAAATTTGGTAGTATTATCTTTAATACTCCTGTTTATTGCTATAAAAGGAACATTTAGTGAATACTTATATTTATTGTACTAGTGAACTCAAGGATATGCTTCAGGTCTCTTTGTATTCTATGGAGAGATCTGGTAATGGACAGTTCCTTGAGAATCTTCATATAGGCACTGACAGAGATAGCTATGACTGTATATCCAAAGCAGTTGAATATCCTGTTGAATGTTTTGATGCTATAGATTTACCATGTGATTCTGATTTCAGTCATAAGTCTATGGCAGGTAAGGTTCAATTAGTTGAGAAATATGGATCTGGATTAATTATTGATGCAGATACTTTATTTATTAAACATATTGAATTCCCTGAAAAATTTACTAAGAAAGCTGGTGGAGTACAAGATTGTGGTTACTTTACCAGAGGTAATACTGAAAGAATATGGACTCCTGAGTATTGTAATGTTGGATTCTTCTATGCTCCTGAAGGTGCTAATGTAGAAGATTTTAAGAAATTCTGTAAGGAATATAATCCAATGTACCCTGAGCAGGATTATCTTAACTGGATCTACAAAGAGAAGTATCTGTACCCTAAGTTTTGGAATATTCATATCCCTAATATGGCTTATCCTTGGGAAATAGATAAAATTTGCATGATTCACTATACCAGTAAGAAACCAGGAATTAATCAGACTTGTAAGTCTTTTAAGCAGGTATTCTCTAATTATGAGTTTCTTAATCTTTGGTATGGAGCTAAGAAAGAATATGATGAGGTGATGAATGATAAATCATGGTACTGATCCACATTGTGATCCTAATGATTTGGATTGGGTAAATATAGATCTGACTCCTTTATTATTCTGTAATTATCATTGTCCCTATTGCTACAATGGATTTACAAGAGAACAGCCATTCTACACGGATAAATCTGTAATGTGGGATGATCATCATGCAGATATTTTATTACATCAGTTCAGTGAGATGAAATATAAGCTTATGATCCAGATATTAGGTGGAGAACCTTTATTCTGGAAACCTCTTAATAGATTCCTTGAAGGTCTGTATAAGCTTGATAATGTAAGAGTACCTAGAATTTATACTAATGCTTATAAGAAATTAGATGGTATACCTCTTAATCCTAAACTTGAAGTAATTCTTGACTATCATCCTATGTGTACCAAGAATGAGACTCTTTTATACAATGCCAAGTATTGCAGGGATCATGATATTAAATTCTTAATTAAGATAATGATGTATCAGACTCCTGAAGCTAAGCATAATATAGAAAAGTTTGTTAAAGAAGCTACAGATCTTGGTTTCAGAGATAAGTTAAGAACAGCTTATATCAATAATAGTCAGATTCTTATGGATCCTAATTATTTTGATTTAGGTGATATTCCTTCTATGGTTACTTATCATATTAATGGTAAGGAAATAGATGAGAAAGATCTTTGGAAAACAAATTTATCTTTTATTGGTCAAAAGTGTCATCTAAACTATTTAGCAATAAGACCAGCAGGTGAGATTTGTCAGGCATGTCTTGGAATTAATACTCATTCCAATATCTTTGAGGATATGGATTTTGGTAAGAATTACAGAATACCTGATGTTCATTGCTGGGTAGGTTATTGTGGTGCTAATTGTTGTACTGAATTAATTAAGGATGATGAGGTGTAATTATGGAAAGAAGACAAAGAAACCAAGGTAATTTAAGTAGATCTGGTGGTAATACATATGCATCAGCTGGAGTAGCTAAAGGTGGTGTAGTTAGTCCTGCTACTATGATGAGAACATCAGGTGTACAACCTGTACAAGCAGCATATGGTAATAATGTTCCTATGGGTGAAGGATTTGATTACACTAGAACATACGATCCTATGACAGGTCAAATGGTACGGAGATAATCTATGAGTATAGATGTTAATAATATTGCAGATGGATATGATATTGGTAAGCAATTACTTGAAGCATATCAGACTGCTGATGATAAAGAGAAGTTCCTTGATGAGTTAGATTCTCTTAAGGGATCTGGAGCAATATCTAACTATAACAGAGATACATTCAGGGCTTATGCTAATAAGGGCATTGTTCCTAATGGTAATCTTTCTGTAATATCTAATGCTAGATCTATTAAAGATCTTACTGAATTATATGATAAGCCTATCATTATAAGACAGGACGAGCTTAATGATCTGGTTCAGAAAGGGTTTGATGATACTCAGCAATTAATGACAGCTAAGTTGGATAAGATAATCAGTGTTCTTACTGTACTTGGTATTAGTCCATTGACTGAGGAAGATATGGCTGAAGTATTAGCAGCTAGTTAATTAAATAAGCCCTAGTATTTACTAGGGCTTTCTTATATTTATAGATCTATCCCAACAATAATTATGGATTCTCAGTCTTATCAGGCTCCTTGTTCTCCTCAGGCTCCCCGGTGGTTTCAGGATTCTCAGGATTCTCAGGAGGATTATCAGGCTCCTGAATATCACTTCCCGCTTTCTTGAGCATAATGTCTATTTGCTCTTTGGTGTAATAATTACTCAAATCACTAATATTTGCCTTACTAGCCAACTCTGTTTTAGTCGCAAAAAGGGATTTAATTTTTGACCAGAGAGAGGTGAAGCCGACGGTATCTAGATAATGTTTTTTACTGTTAGATATAGTAATATTTTTAATTTTAGCGTTAGCTACCCAACCTACACTATTTCCTAATATATCAATATATTTAATATTGTAGTTTTTACTTATAGTAAAATTATTAACTTCAACATTATCAATATATATATGAACAATACTCTGATCAGGATTATAATCAAAAATACATTTAATATGTAGCCAAGTAGAAGGAGATGTTACTATCTCATAATTAAATCCATTACCTAAAAAATGTAAAGTTGAATCAGCTACGCCAAAACCATGCCAAGCAGAATCATCACTATTAAATAATAAGCACCAATTATTTAGAGAACTACCATTAGTGCGGTAATTAATATCAAACTCTACTGTAGTAAATCCAACAGAATATATAGTCTTTGTAGGGTAATATACTCTATAAGAAGTACCTGTATTATTAGTAAGATAATACTCGTCATCTTCTAATGTAAATGTACCCTCTTTATTATCTACATTATCGAATGTACCCACTTCTGGATTAAGAGTATTTTGTAAACTTGCCTTAAAATATACATCACTCATAATACACAAATCTCCTCAATTTCTTCTTTAGTAATAGAATAAACACTAATATAACTCAGTAAATTATCTACCTCTGACTTAGTGTAATAATTACTTAAATCACTGGTATTTGCCTTTGAGTTTAACTTTGTATCAATCTCACTTTTTGTATAATAGTCACCACCTGTACCACCAGTACCACCACCACCTGTACCACCTGAGACTGACTCAAGCTTGGTGTCTATCTGCTCTTTAGTGTAGAACTCCTCGTTAATCTCACTCTTATTAGCAAATGTAGCTTTGATATACCTCACTAATTTCTTGAGATTTTCTTTATCAGCACATCTCTTAATCTTTATCTCAGTCATGATTTATTCCTTACTGTACATTGAATGAAGTATTATCAATAGTATTAATTATTACTTCTTTGAATGATCCTGCTGTACCATTAATATTAGATCCAGTATCATCAGTAGTTGTAGCTACTATAGAAGGATTAACACACTGATATTGATCAGTATCATTGTATGATAATGGATCAGAATATCTAATAGTATAGATAGCTACGTTATTACCAGTACCAGCACTCTTAACCACATTGACAGTTCTATACAGATCTTTACCTAATACTAATCCTTCTGGTTTAGGGGCAATATAGTCATCATAAGTAACAGTACCTTCAGAATCAGTATTCTTGGTAACAATAGTAGTTACTTCTGGTACTTCAGAATAATAAGCTTTAATAGTAGATATAGTCTTAAGCTTAGTATCTACAGAATTAGTAGTAGCTAATCCATTGAATGCAATACTAGATCCATTAGTCTGATTAAGAGTAATAGATCCTATCTCATTACCATTAAGACTGAATGATATCTTGGAATCACTAGGTTTAAGATTACCAAAGTCTATAGTAGTATCTTTATTCTGGTTCAAAGTAAAACTACCAACATCAGATCCATTAGCTTTAATAGTTACAGTATTATCATTAGGTTTAGTAATTAAATTATTAATACCACTTATATCAATAGTAGAATCATTGGATTGATCTGTAGTAAATGATCCAAGATTGGTATCCTCATAGTTAATCTTAACAGTACTGTCATGAGCCTTAAGGCTATCAAGATTAACAGTCTGATATTCTGTTTGTTTATTAAAATCTATAGATCCAATAGTATTACCATTAACCTTAAATAAAGCCTTAGCAAGATCTACTACAGACTGTGAGGAATCTCCTATATCAATAACAGAATCATTATCTTGGTTCAGATTAAAAGAACCAAGATACTTACCATTAGACTTAATAGTAATAGTACAGTTACTTGGTTCAGTTGTACTGTAACGACCTAAATCTATTGTATCATCCCAATATTGATCTACACTAAATTCACCTCGAATCTCTCCATTAACCCGAAGGGAAATTCTACCATTACCAGGTTGTACACTAACATCATTACCATCTGCCATAGAAGGTTCTCCTTTATCTGGATTCAAATATAATTCATTTTTGGCTAAAGCCATAGTTACTAACGTATCATAATCTTTACAATACTTTATAGGAAAGTCTGCTAAGTAACCAGCCCATTCAGCTCCTTTAATATCTATAAGATTCTTATAAGGACTAGCCCATTTAGGTCCTTTACTATCTATAAGATCATTATAAGCATATGGCATTGGGTTAGGATGGCAGAGATTAAGTTCAATCTCTAGATTTGATCTAGGTATCTTCTTAGGATTAGATTTGATATTATTCCAATATTGAGTTACTCTTTTAAGATCCATGAAGTGTAACTCATAATAAGTAAATTTATGATTACCATTATCGGCATAAACATCAAAATCCTCAGTAAGATAAGATCTCTTGGTTATTCCATCAGTAATCTTATATCTAGGTTTTATCTTATAATTACGATAGGTAAGATCTACCATCTTAAGCTTACCATCTATAGTAATACCAAGCATCTTACCTTTGTTAAATAACCAGTCATAACTGGCGAATCCAACAGCTACAGTATTCTCAGGTGCTATCTTTGGTTTATGTTTAATACATCTGAGATATAACCATGTATTATAGTTATCAATATCATTCTGCTTGTATTTAAGTTCTTTAGCTGGATTGAACTCTACAAATACAAGATAGAGAGAATTATCCATAGTTATTTATCCTTAACAAATGAGAATAACAAAGATTTAGTAGAATAATATTTCTCTTGGGTTTCTTCATACTTATTTTTAAGATCTTTTAATTGATCTTTATAATTAGTAAGTCTTCTATCCACAATAAGATACTGCTCTACTAATCCTCTGGGTACATGTTTAATATGCATTATATTCCACACATATCCTTCGTCTACTGAGAATTGTACAGACATCTTATGAATAAAATCATCTTCAGATAGATCTAGCTTAATCTTTTCCTTCTTAGGGAACTTAATAGCTTCTTCCAGAGAATAGCCCTTGTGTCTTCTGGAAATATAAAGACTGTAAGGAATGTTATAGTATGCAAGGGCTTGTTTTATAGAATTAAAGGTTCTGCCATCCAGAGTAACTTTCTTTGCTTTCATTTACCTGTTGAACCAAATCCACCATCTCCTCTCTTGGTTTCAGGTAACTTGGTTACTATCCTTATTTCATCATGAAGAACAGGAACAAGTAACCCTTGAATAAGTCTGTCTCCTTTCTTGAATTTAAGTTCATCACCAAATATGTTACCTTCATTCTCATCTATGCAGAATTTAGCCATCCATTCTCCACGATAATCTGAATCAATAACACCTAAGGTATTCCTGAGATAGAGACCTTTCTTAGTACCAGTACTAGATCTGGGTACTAATAAGCAGGCATATCCTTCAGGTACAGCTGCCTTAAAACCTAAGTTAACTTCTAAAGGAACACCTATAATAATAGTAATATCTCTTGGGAGATATATATCTAACCCAGCTGCTCCATCAGTTTTATACTCAGGTGCTTTAATAGACTGATCTAAAAGAACTATATCCATAAACTCACTCTTGACTTGTCCTAACATTATGTGTTAAATAACACACCATAAGATTATATTGGATTTTACTATGCTGAATCAAGTAAAGAAGCTAACTAACTGGAAAAATGAGCCAACAGTAGATGATCTCAAAGAAGATTATGTTAGGGCTAGTGCATCCTATGCTGAACATAGGTCTCAGGTAGAGTCTTTTCTTAATGCATTAGCTGCTCCATCACCTGTAGAGAAATCACCTACTCATTCAGCTGTTCAGCCTAAGTTAATACGAAAACAGGCTGAATGGAGATATGCTGCTTTATCTGAGCCATTCTTATCTGATTCAGATATGATTCATATATCACCCAGATCTTATGAAGATGGTTATGCTGCTAAACAAAATCAGGTAATACTTAATTATCAATTTAATGAAGAGTTGGATAAAGTCCATTTAATTGATACTTATATCAGATGTGCAGTAAATGAAGGTACAGCAGTATTAAGAGTAGGTTGGGATTCATATAAAGAACAAGTAGAATCACCTGATATCCAGTACACCATAGAACCAATCACAGATCCATTAGAAGTAAAGAAATTCAATCAGATTCAAGCATTAGCCCAAGATGATGTAGACAGTGAGTCAGTACCTACTCAATGGTTAGATGCATTACAGGTATCTCAGGAAGAGACCCAGAAGAGACAGCAGGAAGCTCAGCAACAGGCTCAGGAATTAATTAATTTCCAGATGCAACAGATACAGCAATCTGGTCAGGAAGTAGATCCTGAGCAATTACAGCAGATGCAGCAACAGATTATGGAACAGGCTATGTCTCAGGTACAACCTGCTATGTATAAGCCAGTACCTGTAAAGAGATCTAATAAATGGATAACTAAGGAAGTTAATAAGCCTGATGTAGAAGTATTGGATTACAGAGACTTAATGGTAGATCCTGGCTGTATGGGAGATGTATCAAAAGCAGAATATATGATTTATGTTTTTGATACCTGTAAAGCAGATCTTATTAAAGCTGGTATCTATACTAATCTGGATCAAATACAGGATGAGACTCCAGCATGGGATGACAGATATTACATGTATGCTGATAATTTCAGAGATCCTGCAAGAAAGAGAATTACAGCATATGAGTACTGGGGTAATTGGGATATTAATGGAGATGGTACTAAAACAGCAATAGTAGCTACTTTTGTTGGTTCTACTATGATTAGGTGTGAGTTAAATCCTTTCCCTGATCATAAACCTCCTTTTGTTATTGTTCCTTATCTTCCTGTTAAGAATTCTGTCTGGGGTGAACCAGATGGTGCTTTATTAGGTGATAACCAAGCTATTATTGGTGCAGTAACCAGAGGTATGATAGATCTATTAGGTAAATCAGCTAACTCACAGACTGGTGTAGCAGCTGGTATGCTTGATTCAGTAAACAGGAAGAGATTTGAGAAAGGATTGGATTATCAGTTTAATCCTGCTATGCCTCCTCAGAATGGAATATTCCAGCATGTATATCCTGAGATACCTCAATCAGCTTTCTTAATGATTCAGAATATGCAACAAGAAGCTGAGTCACTTACTGGTGTTAGAGCATTCCAAAGTACTCAGACTTCTCTTGGTCAGACTGCTACAGAAGTACGTGGAGCATTAGATGCAGCATCCAAGAGAGAAATGGGTATCCTTAGAAGATTAGCTAAGGGTATGGAAGAAGTAGCCAGAAAGATAATGGCTATGAATGCTCTCTGGCTCAATGATGAGGAAGCTATCCGTATTACTAACTCTGAGTTTATTAAGGTTAGGAAAGATGATCTCAGGGGAGACTTTGATCTTAAGATAGACATATCTAGTACTGAGCAGGATAATGATAAAGCAGATACTATTGCTTTCATGATGCAGACTCTTGGTAATACTGTACCTCAGCCTATGGTTCAATTACTTATAGCTGAGTGGTGCAGACTTAAGAAGATGCCTGATATGGAGTATAGGATTAAGAACTTCAAGCCAGAGCCAGATCCTAATCAGCAGAGATTACAGGAAGCTCAGATTAAGTTAGCTGAAGCTCAGGCTGCATTAGCAGAAGCACAGGCTCAGAAAGCTCAGGCAGATGCTCAGAAATCTATGGCTGAAGCTCAGAGTACTATGGTTGATGCTCAGCTTGCTCCTCAGGCTAAACAGCTTGAGATGCAGTCTAATTTCATGCAGGCACAAGCTAAATCCAAGTATATGGAGTCTCAGGCTAGGAAGATGGATCTTGACTATATTCAGAAGTCCACAGGTCAGACCCATAGAGAGGATATGGAGAAGCAAGGTGCTCAGGCTAAGGCTCAAGCTGAGAAGAGTCAGCAGGAATTAGCTATGAAGTATGCGATTGAAGCTTTGAAGGCTAAGGAGAGGAAGAATGGTTAAAAGTACTCTTAATCAAGCCAGAGATGGTGAGAAGCTTACAAGACTTCTTAAGAACAAAGACTTCAAAGAATTAATCTTAGATGGATTTTTACATGATTTCGCTCTGGAAATGAGTTACAAGTATTCATCACCAATAGCCAACAAGGAGTATGTAAATAATGCTCTCATTGGTATTAGTGTATTCAAGCAATACTTGGATTCCATCAGAGAGAAATCAGAACAAGCCTACTCACAAATAAGGAATGAGGAAGAGATATGAGTGATCTCACTGCGTTTCAAAACAATTTAACTGATGACCAAATATCTGCAGCAGCATCCAGACCAACTGAAGAAGTACTGAATGCTATACAGGAAGGCTATCTTAGTGGATTACAAGATAATCCTAATTCAGGAGTTGCTACTCCTTCAGATAATAATCAACCAGTTCCACCTGCACCTTCCGAGGTTGGTGAGCAACCAGGAGCTATTGATTATGAGGCTGAGTATAACAAAATCATGCAGCCATTCCAGGCTTCAGGACATGAAGTTCATCTGCGTAATACAGATGAGGTTATATCCCTGATGCAGAAGGGTGTTGATTATACTAAGAAACAGCAAGCTTTGAAACCTCGTCTCAAGGAAATGCGTGCATTAGAGAATGCTGGCATGTTAGGTGATAACCTTAACTTTGCTATAGATCTTTATAATGGAGACCCCAAGGCTCTTAAGCATTTAATTGAAACCAAGAAAATAGACTTATCTACTCTTGATACTGGATCTAATATTGATGAGAATGGAAACCCTATTCCATCTGATTACAAGCCTAATAATCATTCAATGACAGATCAAGAATATGATCTTGAAACTACATTGAAAGAGATTCAAGACAGTCCGGAATCTGAAGAGATAACTAAGCTTATTCAATCTTTAGATCAATCTAGTGCTAAGACGTTCATGGAACATCCTGAATATTTCAAAGCAATCCAAGACCAAATTAAAAATGGATTCTACAAAGCTGTTACCGATGAAATTGAACATCGTAAGTTAGTAGGTGATAAATCCATTGAGAATATGGGTTGGTATGATGCTTATATGGCTGTAGGTAATGATATTTACAGTAATATGCAGAAGTCCATTATACAGAATCAACAGCAACAGTTACAGAATCAACAGCAACAGCAGGCTCAGGCAGCTTACCAGCAGCAGAGAAAGAGTGCTGCAAGACCTACAAGAGGATCTTCACCTGTACAGCAACAGTTTGATCCATTATCTATGTCAGATGAAGAGTTCTCGAAGCTTGATATTAATAAATTATTTAGGTAATCAAAATGGGTGATTTTACTGGAATGCAATATGGTAATGGTGGTGTAACTAAGTTCCCCTACATCCCTACCGCTGATGGTTATCAGAATGCTCCTTATACTGAGTCTGTAAAGGTTGATGGTGGTATTTCTGGTTATGAACCTAATCGTAAGACTGTAGCTTCTGCAGGAAGCATGCTTCCTCAGTTACAGGATTATTACTTTCAAAGACATGCACTTATAGAAGCAAAGGAGGATACTTATTTCCTCCAGTTCGCTACTGTAGAGAATCTTGCTGCTCATACTGGCAAGACTATTAAGCAGTATATCTACTACCCTCTTATTGATGACAGAAACATCAATGATCAGGGTATTGATGCTACTGGTGCTGTCATTGAGAATGGAAGTGGTAACTTCTATGGATCCAGTAAGGATATTTCTACTATCCTGAAGGTTCTTCCTACTATTGGTGAAACTGGTGGTAGGTATAACCGTGTAGGCTTTACACGTGGTATCCGTGAGGGAACTATTGCTGAGCTTGGATTCTTCTTTGAGTTCACTGATGATGAGTTAACCTTTGACTCTGATCCTGAGCTTTATCAGCATTATACAGATGAGGCTATTAAGGGTGCTCATAAGATCCAGGAAGCACTCATGGCTATTGATATCATCTGCTCTGCTGGATTAGTTCAGTATGGTGGTACTGCTACTTCCATTGACACTATGGATGAGACTTCTGAGATCACTTATAAGGATCTTCTTGTACTGGGTCAGAGACTTCGTGATAATAGGGTTCCTACTCAGACTAAGATTCTTACTGGATCCAGAAATATTGATACCAATACTGTCAAGGGTGGATGGTCTATGATTGTTCCTTCTGGATTAAGGATTACCTTTGAGACCATGAAGGATCTTCAGGGACGTCCTGCATTCATTCCTACTGAGAAGTATGGTGATCAGACTACCCTTGCTAATGGTGAGATTGGTCGTATAGGTGAGTTCAGGATCATTGAGGATCCTTATATGCCTATCCATGCTGGTAAGGGAGCAGCAGCTAAGGATGGATATGCTTCTACTGACGATAAGTTCAATGTATATCCTATGGTAGTTATTGGTGATGATTCCTTTGCTACTATTGGATTCCAGTCTGATGGAAAGACTTCTAAGTTCACCATCATTGTAAAGAAGCCTGGATCTGATACTGCTAATGCATGGCATGATCCTTATGGTAAGACTGGATTCTGGTCTATTCAGTGGCGTTATGGCTTAATGGTTAAGAGACCTGAGCGTTTAGCATGTCTCTATACCACTGCTAAGGTATAATCCACTAGATATTTATTAACCCTGGCTCCCAATTCTGGGAGCCTTTTATGAGGAAACTTATAATGGAAGTCTCATTAAACGAACTTAAGAAACAAGCTGATGATCTTGGTATTACTTATTCACCTAATATTGGTGAGGCTACTCTTCTGGAGAAGATCCAGAAGGCAAAGATTGCCAAGGGTATTATTGATGCCAGAGCAAAAGCTAAGGATGAAAAGAAAGAGCTTACGAAGCTGCTTCATGTTCAGATTACTAACCTTAATGATAAGGAGTCTGATGTACCAGCTAAGTTCTTTGAGATTGGAAATAGGGAGATGCATCTTCGCAAGGCTATTCAGTTTGATACTCCTATATTTCTTGAGAAGTGGGTTGTTGATTATCTTAAGAACCAGAAGTTTGTAAAGATGCCTGATACTGCTAATGCCGCAAGACGTGGCAAGCCGGTATCCAATGAGCCTAGGCTTCTTCCTGCTTATTCTATTGAGTACCTTCCTGATATTACTCCTGAGGAGTTAGAGGAGATGAAGAAGGATAAGCAGATGAGGGATGCTACTATCAAGGAGAAGTAATGACATTATCTATTGATAGATTTACTCAGGATAAGCTCTTTGAGAATGGTGGTCAGGGAGCTTTTGACAGACTGGTTCATATAGGTGAGGAGAATTTAAGAGTTGAGTATGATCAGGGAAGGATTACTGGATCTGATTATGCTCAGGCTCATACAGCTCTTCTCCAGATATGCTATCAGGTAGCTGCTCAGTTCCTGATACAGTCAGACCAGACTGATTCCCAGACAGAGTTAACTAAAGCTCAGAAGGAATTAGCCAAGGCACAGGCTGAACAGGCTAAAGCACAAACAGATCTAGCCAAGAAACAGTTAGAGATAGCTGAGGAACAGCTTAAACAGGCTAAGTTACAGAATTTACTGGTTAAGCAGAAGATCATTACAGAACAGGCTCAAACCAGAGATTATGTAGATAGGCTCTATGGTCCTGATGATGATCTTTACAAGATATCTCCTGAAGTACTGGTTAAGCCTATCTTTGATGTTGGTGGTAAATCTGGTCAGCCTATTATTAATAAGGTTTGTCAGCCATTTGTTAAGGTTACTGGTTTACTGGGTAAGCAGAAGGAACAGATTGATAAGTCCATGTGGTCTACTGAAAGGGATGCTGAACTTAAGTGGGCTAAGCTTTCTGTTCTTGATGTATTCAATACTATGGAACAATCTGAGACTGTTGGTCCTCAGTACTTTGGTTTGAATGCATCTAATGCTATCTCTACCCTCAATAAGTGCAGAGTAGGATTAGGTATTCCTCCTATTACTACTACTATTAATGGTCAGGATTCTACTCAGTTAGATTCAGATGCTCTTAGTGGTATTCCTTATTCACAGCGTATGGATAAGTGGTTCCCTAAAGCAGGTTCATCTGAGAACCCAGCAGCTAATACTGGCAATGATGATTCAAATGATGATTAATTATGAGTACCAAATATCGGAATTACACATCATGGTTTTTAGACCCGGGTGATGGTCAGGCTACTGATATAGTTAGATCTTATCAGTTAGCCTGTACTTTAGGTAATTTTGATTACAGTACCATATCTGCGTTAGCTCTTCAATCAAGCGTATTAGTTGGATTAAATCAACTATACGCTTATTGTTGGAGTAGTAAGAAATTTCAAGAAGTTCTTCCATACTCATATGTCTATTCTAAAAATGATGGTGAGAAGGTTTTAGAATGGATTAAATCTCAATATCCTGATGCTTCTTACCTTGTAAGACATGGCTATGATTATGTATCTCCTGATACTATAGTAACCAAATACTTACAAACCCATTTCACTGCATATGATCCAGAAACAGAATTAGTAACAGAAGAATTATCTGTTATAGATCCCAGTACTGGAGAAGTAATATCCAAGACTACTAACTACTGGTATTATGCTGAGATATCTGGATCTACTATATATCTATGCTCTGAACCAGTAGGTAATGAGGAAGATATAACAGATCATCCCAATGCTCAGATTAAAGTATTAACAATAGATGATGATACTTATAAATCTATTGGTTCAACTAACTATACTGCTACTTATGCTGATGCATCAGGTAACTACCATACAGTTACAGTACCTTATGCAGATCTGGATTTAACTCCAAAATCATATGTCAGAAAGAAAAGAAAGAATGGTTATCTTCCTATATTTGTAGCAAGAGTTAATTCTACTAATGTTTATAAGATCTATAAAGATAAAGATAAACATACTAAAGAAGAATTAAAAGATATAGCAGTACCAGCCACTGAAGATATTCTGGATTCTAAGTTAGGTCTGGATTGGGAACAAATCTGCTACATGCTTAATAATGAAGAGAATAAGAAGAAAGATGTAGAAGTAAATAAAGATATGGAAATAAACGGTGATATGAAATCTATCACTGTTCAATGGGAAGTTAATCCTTACTGGGGTTGTAAAAAATCAGATGGTTATGATTATGAGAAAGCCTATGGTAAGGAATGTATCTCTGTTTACTGGTTCAGATTCTTTGAGTACATGAGACATAAGTATGGATCTGGTGCTCATGAGGAAGATATAGAAGAATCTACTTATCATAAGAAGTTTGGTTGGCATGGTATTAAAAAAGAAACCAAAGCACCAGATTCTGATGCTGCTAAGAACTGTAAAGTAGGTCATTACTATTCTAAAGCATGGGGTAGAAAAGGAAGACCTAATCTTGCTTTTGGCTATAAGTTAGATAGTAAGCATGTAGTTGAATACTCTACTGTAGGTGAATTCTATTATAAAGCTTATAACAATGGTCATTGTGAGGATAGTGAAGGTGATGCAGATTTTGGTATTCCTCTTAATTTATTTGTCTTAAGAAAGTGTGGTGCACAAAGGGCATCTATTATAGCCCAATATTCTTTAGATGCTTGGTATCTATATAGAAAAAAAGTTAAGAAGCATCGTGGATTCTTTCATTGGATTGTTGCAACTATTGTTTTATCTTTAATTGGTTTAGGTTTTATGATACCTGCCTACACTATCAGTCCAAATATAAGAGACTGGATGGATGAACATATAGTAATGCCTGTTATGGTTAAAATAATCCAACCAGTGTTAAATATAGTTATAGCAGTATGTGGGTTTGTAGCTTATGTATTTCCTCCAGTATCTTGGGTAGCAGCAATAATAGCTGCTGTAGCTTTAGCAATTAAAATACTTTGTGCTATGGATGTAGCTCTATATTATGGTGGTTCCTGGGGTGATGCATTCAAATCTGGTTTAAGTGCAGCTGGTGAAGGTGTAGCTGCATTTGCAGCAGGTTATGCTGCAGGGGCTGCTGGAGCAGCTGTAGGTGCAGCTGGTGGAGCAGTTGTAAATGCAGGTACATCAGCTGCTGAATTTTCTATAGGTGGAGCAGCAAGTACAATGTTTGCTTCTGGTACATCTGCATTTATTATGGGAACTACTATAGGTGGTAATTTACTTAATTTAACTGGTAATTTAACTAATAATAAAAGATTAAGCCAAACAGGTACATTACTTACTCAAGTAGGTTCTATAGCTGGATCTGCTTATTCTATTGCCGCTAATGTTAGCAGTCCTTACAGTGTATTCAGTGATGCTTTAGGTAAATCATCTTCTGGTTTACTTGGTTCATTATCATCTGCTTTTGATAATCCTATTATTTCAGGTGGTATAGGTTTAGGCATTCAATTAGCTAATACAGATTTTATAAACATGATCAAAGAAGGTAATCCAGTAGCTATGGCTCAAGCTATTATGATGATTGGATCTTATGCTGTTAATATTTATAATTACCAAAGTACCCCTAAAATACCTAATACAGAACCAAGTTATATAACCAGAACAAGAGGGGATGCTAAAGATACTATCTTCAATGATGAGTTTACTAAAACCAGTCAAATAGCTTTATCAGATATATTAACTTCACCTGAGACTATTATGAAAGTCTCTAATTCTACTATTTCAATATTCCAACAATATTATAAAGATAAATATCAAAAAGCTATGGAGAATTTAGCAGAAAAATATCAGTATCTTTATAAAGATCATATGAATACTATGCTGAAATATTTAGCAGATTCAAAATTAGCTATGACTCAATTCTCATATGAACAATCTATATTATGCAATTCAGAACCATCTGTGACTATTGAGATGAACAATCTTAATAACTGTCATGATATGTTTACAATAACTGATATGTATAATTCTCAAATTTTATATCCTAGTGTAACTTATGATGCCAGTGCAGGAACCTTTTGGAAATATCAATTACCTTTTGATATGCCAAAGAGTAATGTATCATTAGCTAGATCTGTAAGTTTAATAGATATTTATAACTTTAATCCTTGTAATGGATCTACATTAGGAAATATCCAACAAAAGAAGGAGATGTAATATGGCTGAGGATATAACTAAGTTTACAAACTTAAAAGATTTAATTAATAAAGTTCAAAATGACCCATATTATAAATCATCTTATAGATTATCCGAACAGCGCAGTAAAAATTTAACAGGATGGTCTCGTGCAGAAAAACGAATATTAAAAAATATGCAAAAACAAATGTCTGATGAAGATTTTCGTAAAATTAAAGACATTAATCAATTCGATTTTAGTAAATATTTAGATACTACATCTAAACCTGCTACTAATAGTACAGCTCCAGAAGCTAAACCTGCTCCAGAAGCTAAACCTGCTAATGGTATAGCTACAGAAACTAAACCTACTGTTAATAGTACAACTCCAGAAACTACATCTAAACCTGCTGCTAATGGTGGTACAGCTACAGAAACTAAACCTGGATTCTGGACTAGAATGACAAGCAGATGGACACCTGGAATTGGTAAGTTACCATCTGCTGAAGACGCTGGTATTAAACAAGCAGGTAGACTTAAATCAATATTAAATGGAATTAATCCTTTCTATGGATTTACTGAAGCTGCTACTAGACAAGGTATGTATGATAAAGCGATAGCTGAGGCTAAAAAGGCAGGTTATAGAAATGGAGGAATTCCAGAAGATGTAAAAAATAAAATTCTAAGTACTAGAGATGCAAAAATAACTACAGGTGCCAAAATAAAGCATGGTCTTTTATCCAATCTTAAAGCTGCACCTGGTGCAGTTGTTGGTTATATAACAGATGCATTATCCCCTAAAGATACAGGTGCTGATGAAATGCAAAATGTTTATGGTGGTTGGGGTACTACTGGTCAAGGTCTTGGTTATGCCAGCTATCTTACCTCAGGAGTAGCACCTGCAAAAATAGCTTTTGATATCGGGGATGCTGCTTTACATAAATACTATGGTGAGGATGATGAAGCTGGTACTAGTAATATTAGAGATATAGTTCATTTAGGATCTAAATGGGATGAACTTGGTAATATGCTTAGAAGATCTGGTGATCAAGTCTCTAATTGGTTTTCAGGAAAAGGTATGCGAGATGATCCAGCAACAGTTAGAGATGATATTAGAACATTAAACCAAAGAGCTGCTTCTTATCCTGATATGCCACAAGATTATGTAGATGCTAATAGATCAGCTGACCCAGCTGACTTTACTTCTGGAGTACGTTCTAAACCATTAAATGGTATTGATTATAACAGAGATATAGATACAAGTAAATTTATATCCCCATACCAGGAACCAGGTATTATTACTAAACAACAAATGAACGATGGTTATTTAACACTACTCGATCAATTAAGACGTAGAGGAATCAGAATCGATGGAAAAGGATTTTCCGGAGATTTTATACGTTATTTAGATCAGGTAGCTCCAGAAGCTTTAGGTAAAATGGACTATCATAGGACTAATTTAACTAAGAGTTCTTATTTATTAGGAAAAGATGGTGAACAAATATATACAACTCCTTATATGCTAAATAAAGATGCTGTACAAGCATTCTTTAATGATCCTAGAGTTAAGGCATCTGGTAAATACTCCGATGCAGATATTTCGGATATTTTAAGTAAAATGAACGATGATGCAATTCGATATGACTAAGTGAGGTTAACTATGGGTGGTTTAGCTGACGCAAGTAAATTAAAAACATTTAATGATTTTACAGCTGGTTCAGATAAGCTTGAGAGCAGTCCATTAACATTTAATCCAGTTGGATGGACTGCAGGTAAAGAATTTTTCACTTCATTTGGTGATAATGATTATTTTACTCCAATAAAACAACTTGGACCTAATGGCAGTTTTGGTTTCTACTATGATAGTAAAAATGGGAGATACCAAGCAGCTTATAAAACTGCTACAGGTAACTTAATTAAAGATCAAGAAATACCTGAATCTATTTTAGATCAATTATCAGATAATGATATTGCTAAAATATTTGAAAAAGGTGGTTATAACCAGAATGCTTATGAAGAAAACTTTTCAAAACAACCATATTCTGAATGGGATGATGCTGCTAAACGTTTTGCTATTAGTGATTATATAACAGCTCACTTTAGCCCTAAATGGATTAAAAAACAAGAAATATCGCAAACAGCAAAACCATTAGATCCTGTTAAGAAAGAAGATGTATCACAAGTAACAAAAACATCAGATCCTGTTAAGACAGCAGCATCTGCACAAGGCAGTTCAGATCTTAAAGCTATACAAGCTCAGTATGGACCCGGAATACAAAAAGCATATGAAACTGGTGATGCTACAACCTATCATAATTTACAATTAGCTATGAAGAAAGCACTTCATGATGGTAAATTATGGGATCAAGATTCATATATAGATCCAAAAGGTAATTTACAGAAATTATATGGAATCTATGGATTAGAAGGACACCCTGAATGGGAATATTACCAGAAACCCAATGATGCATCAGTCTCTAATGCTGGTGGTTCTAATGATAAAGTTAGTGAAGTATCTGATACTAAATCTGGTGAGACATCTAATACTACTCAACCAATTAGAGATACTAAAGCTAATACATCTATATTAGATTATCTTATGGCTGATAAAATGTTACAAGATGATCGTACTGCTCAGTTAACTAAAGATAAAGATATTGGTTTAATTCCTATGCTTTTAGCAGCATATGGTATGGGAAAGATTATGTGAGGTAACTATGGCTTATATAATGACAGGAAGTCTTCCTACAGCTGCTGCTAGCCCTAATTATGGTGAACAATTAGCTCAACAGCAATCAGCACTTAATGCTACTCTTGCAAGTATTGAGCAGAATAAAGCTACTAATCCTTCTCAATTTCCCAACCAAGTAGATAAACCTTGGTGGTCTTGGATGGGATCTACAGGTACTTTTTTATTTGGTAATGATAATTATCAATCCATGCTTAACCAGGGTATGGATGCCTGGGGACAATCTAGATTTGGATCACTCTGGAATAATTATGATGATAAGATGAAAGCCAATCTTTGGATGACTGGTCTTAATGATATGAGAAACAGTCCCAATAGATATAGTGGTGGATTATTTGGTAATGGTGGATTAGGTACATTCAAAGATATCTCTACAATGGGATTGGCTGTAGCTGGAATGCTGAATCAAAAGAAAATGATGGATAGACAATTAAGGTTAGGTGAAGAAGCTTTTGATTTAACCAAACAAGAATATATGAATAAGGAAGCCAGAGCTAAAGAAGAGTTTGCGGCTAGACGTAATGCTAGATCTGGTGGTCAGATCTAAGGAGTATCTATGAATATTAATAAAGCAGCTGAATATATCTATAATCATTCTAAGGGTACTTCTCAAGGATTTTGTGCCAGATATGTTGCTAATGGTTTAGTTGATGCTGGATTAAAATTTAACAGACAGCCATCTGCTTATTTATATAATCTCGAATTGCCTATTAGAGGATTTAAGAAGATATCTCTTACTAAGTACTCTCCTGTAATAGGAGACATTGTTGTATTTGACAAAAACAAGTTTCATCCTTATGGTCATATAGCAATGTGGACTGGTAAAAACTGGACTTCAGATTTTAGACAAAGAAATATGAATCCATATAAGAATCAGGCATCTGCTGGTACTGCTACTATTTGGAGATATGTAAATGGATGATTCATTTTTATATCAAAGAAATACTCCTATACAATCCAAATCATTACAGTATATATTTACAGAACCAACTCAATTTACAGCACCTCAAGTAGGTGCTGAAAATGTAGCTGATAGGGATTTTATAGTAGAAGATAAACCAAAAGAAATACCTAAACAAACAAGTATTCTTGGTTTTAATATAGATGATCTTAGATCTGGTTTATTACAAAGAGAGATGCTTAAAGCTATGTATCCTGATTTACAAAAAGCTCAGGATATAACAGAATTACCTTCTGGTACATCTAAAACAACTCCTACCCTTAGATCAGATGATCCATTAGATCCAAATAATCCTTTCATGTATAAAAACATTGATATGGGCTTTACATTTGATCATGAGCAAGGTAGAAGAGACAAAATGCATGATGCCTATATGAATGGATCATATGCATTAAGAGGCCCTGGTATTCTTGATACTACATGGCAAGCATATGCTAATGCTACTGGTGATGCCAGCTATGAAAATTGGGCTAATATGGATAATGCTCAAAGAACTAATCTGGTTCGTAAATTCATGGGTTGGTATTTAGATCCAGTAATTAGTAAATATGATTTATCCAAGTTATCTCAAAGACAAAGAAATATGATAGCTGATGTAGCTTGGGAATATGGTCAAAATAGTGATATGGTTAAGGATGCTTATGCAGCATTTACATCTGGTGATCCTAATGCATTTGTTAATCTAAAAAATAATGTAGGTAATTACTATAATAAACCCAGAAATAAACAATTTAAGAACTGGGGATTAAAGAGATGGGATGCTAGACTTAAGTATCTCTATGGTTAAGGAGTATAACTATGGCTTGGAATGAAACATATAACTCTGTATTAGGTGGATTAGCTGGTAGTTTATTATCAAATGCTACACAGGCATCTAATGGAGTTACTAACTCTGCTAATGCTTTAGCTGGTATGATCCAAGCTAAATCACAGCAAGATTTTGAGAATGGATTAAAGTTAATAGCATTAGATGATGCTCATAAAGCTGACTATGAAAAGAAATTAAAAGATACTAGTAATGCTTTAGCATATAGAGCTATATCTGGTATGGATCCAAATAAAGTACTTGAATTACAGGATCAAGGTATATCAGTAGAAGATTATATTGGATCTCAATTACCATTTGCTACATTTAGCAGTAGTGGTGCTAGTACTGGTGATAAAACATTAGATGCAGCTTTAGGTATTGGATCTAGAGGCACAGATTTTAATAATGTTTTAGATAACCTTAAAAATAAAGCTGATGCTCAAAAAGTAAGAAATATTGCTGCTGCAATGAGTGATCATAAGATGCACCCATTAGATGAGATCAGAAGTAAAGTATTAGGAGCTAAAAATCTTACTGAAGGTGAATTTTATCAAATCACTGAAGGTGATAATGGTATTTATACAAATAATAGTACTAACTATATTCAACAGTTAATAGCTGATGGCAGAGCTAAAAATTTAACACCATTATCCACGGATGATTTAATTAATATTATATACAAGAAAGCTACTGAAGAAGGTTATGGAGTTACTAAAGACTCAATAATTAAAGCCATTAATACTAATAAATTAACTAATAGTGGTGTACAACAGATTCTTAAAGATTCTGGATCCAAGCTGTTTAGAGATAAATTGGAGCAATTACTTCAGGCTTCTGTTGATAATCCTGATGGATTTGATTATGGTGGTAAATCTATATTTGATTTAGTAGAAACAGATCCTAGCATTAATGCTATGCTTCTTACTGCTTCTCCTGAAGTTAAGGAAGCTTTTTATGCTGCTAAAGAACAATATGCTAAAGGATTTGCAGCTCAAAAAGCAGATGCTACTTCCGTACTTAATCAGGTTTCTGGTAATGCTGTGGAAACAGTTAAATCACAGGCTGATGGAGATATACGAGATATTAATACTGATAGAGAAAGAGCTGCTCTTAACTTTTCTACCGATTGGATGAATAGGCATCAAATATCTGCTACAAATTCTTTAGCCCAGACTTATCATAGTCTGGCTCAATCATTAAGTTCAGTAGATATTAATGGATCTGCAGTATCTGATCAAACTATGGCAATGCTGAGATATGGCAGTCAGATTACTGGTGGTGGATTTGATGATTTAATTCAGTTAGCAAGCAGTGGTAAATTATCTGACCAACGGGTACAAGCAGCATTACGTGATACTGCTATATTAGTATCTGGTGGTAATCATGATAATGCTGGAAGATTGATGTATTTAATGAATAATATGACTAATGCATCAACTTCTAAGGAATTTAAGGATACAGAAAAGAAATATCTTGAAGATCAATTAGATGATAAAACATTAGTAGATAATGTTAATAATATACATAATTATTATGCAGATTATTCCAATAATAATAATCCAGTACAAGGATATTTAGATGCCTCTTATAAAAAAATCAGTGCATTAAAATTAAAGAGAGATTCTACTATTAATGCTATTCAAAATAATGTTTATGCTGCTATAGCCAGTGGTAAATATACTACAGATCAAATTCAAAATAGTATAGGTCAGATAGTTAATAAATCTGCTCAAGCTCCACAAAAGAATTTTGATACTTTAATGCAATTAACTAATAATGATTATGAAGTACAAAGAGCTAAAGCATCGGTAGATGAACCAATCAAACCAATTCCTGCAAATAATTCTGATACCTGGAGCTGGCAACCTCTTGACTGGTTATCCAGATTAAGCGAAGATATGTTTGGCAGTGAGGAATCAGATAATACAGGAACTAATAAAGCTGGTTCAATGCTTGGTGCTTTTGGTGGATGGACTGCTTCTGAGAATCTTGCTAGAAGAGTACATAATGATGGTAAAAGCTGGTATGGAAAAGCTGCAAGAGGTCTTGGTAAAAGATCAATCTTATATCCATTATTAATGGCTGCTGGTGGTATAGCTGGTGGTGAGATTAGTAATAGAGCATTTCCTGATTCTTCCAGATACTCTCAGGAACTCAAAGCTAGAATGGATGCTATTAACAATATGAGAAATAAATCTTATTCTCAAAAAGCAGATCTTGTTGAGCAATTATATAATGTTGCTCGCTCTAATGGTGCAAATGCTGCTATACTTAGTACATTAAAACAAAATATTAAATCTCTTAGGGGTAAAGAGGAGTCTAAATAATTATGGCTACTGATGATTTTAGTACTACTATACAAAATATGAAGGATAGCAATACTATTACTGATTTTGATGCTATCTATCATAAATTTGTTGAATTAACCCCTGAGTATAAAGCTAACTTAGCTAAATTAAAATCTGCTGCTAAACAGACAGCTGATGCTAACTATCAGCAGTTTAAGGCTGCATTAGATACTTATAAATCTCCTTATTCTAATAAAGTAACCCAGGCTGATGAGAAATATAAAGCTCAGTTAGAAGACTTAAAAGAAGCTTATAGAAGCCAGACTAAGGATAAATCTGATGAATCAGTAGCTAAAGCCAGAATAGATGATGTCAGAAGACAGGTAGATGAAGATTATCAAAAGTATGGTGGTTCTTTAGCTGTTGATGCTAAGACTGAAATGTATGCTGATCATCCCGCAGCCCTTAAATTCAGGAATGATCCTTTATATAAAGATCTGTATTTAAGAAAGATTACAGAAGATAATGCTTATTATAATGATATAGCACAAAAAGGGTCTGAGATTAAGACTATGGGTGCTATAGACAGCAGTAAGCTGACTACTGGTAATTTCATCAAACAGCAAGCTAAATCTATTGGATCCAGTTTAGCAAATGCTTTATATGATGCAGCTGCAATGGCTCCTAATGCTTATCTTAATGCTCAAAGATATTCATTACTTAATGATGGTACTGTAGATAAAAGAAAAGATATTGAATATAAGAAACAGCAAAGAGATCAGTTATTATCCTTATCTGAAGATGCCAAGAATAGAGGTGATATTGCTCTGTCTGATGAGTATCTTAAAGCTGCTAATGCACCCGAATTACAGAATACTCCTGAAGATGAAGCATTCCTTAAATCGGATAGAAATCAGGAATTAAACGAAGTTAATAGATTATCAGAACAGTATTCTAAAGATAAAGACTATATAACTAACCTTAGTGATAATGTTTATGAAAAGAGAATGGAGTACCTGGCTCAGAATGGTATTACCAGGGATCTTGATTCTCACTCAAAGCCTTCAACAGCTGGTGATGATATTGTTAGACCTATTTGGGAACAAGCTAAAATCAGATCTAAGAATATGAGCGGATTAGCTGCTGAAATTGCTAGATCTTTACCTGTAATGCTTATGTCAACCAGTGGTTTTGGAATGCTTACTGGTATCAGTGGACAAGCATCTGATATGATTAATAGCTTCTGGCAGGAAAATCAGGCTAATCCTGATCCTAATACCAGAATGTCTTCATCTGAATTTATACAGGCTGGTTTAACCTCTACAGCTGCTGCATTTTTTAACTTATTAGGTGATAGAGCTGTAGCTAATGGTATTAATCTTGGATCTCTGTTTAAGGGTGGTGCTAAAGCATTATCTCCTCAAGCTATACAAAAGAGGTTTTTAGAGATTCAATCTGATGTAGTTAGGGACTTCCCAGGATTAGATACAGCTGCTCAAACTAAGATAGCTATGCAAAGGCTTCAGGTAGAGTTAGCAGCTGATACCAAGTCAATAGCAGAAGCACTTAAAGATAATCCTACAGTAAAAGAATTTAATGAAGCTGTTGCTAAGGGTACAGCTGGCATGAATTCTAATGTTCTTTCTGGCTTAGCTGGTGATGCAGTATCTTTAGCAGGTGCAGCATCCAAAGGATACAAAGGATTAGTATCTGCACTTAGAAATAAGGTATCTGGTATTACCAATGGATTATTAGGTCCTAGGAATCCTGTATCTAACGTAACTAATAAGTTAGCTGAAGTTGGTGAAGTATCTGCTAAAGGGGCTGGTGAAGGTATTGAAAATCTTCAGAGAATGTTCCCTAGATTAGGAGGTAAATTAGGTACTGTAGGTTCATTCGTTAAAAATCAAGTAAATTCTGGAATAAGTCTTGGCTTTGATAATGCCATGAATGAGTTCTTATCAGGAGAAGCAGCATATCAAGCTACAGGAGATAAATCCAGAAGAGCTACTACTGAAAGCATAGCTGGAGCCTTTGGTTCTGGTTTATTACAGGCTCCTATGATGGGTGCTCATGGTACGGCAGCTGGATTAGCAGGTCATTATGGTAAGAAATTTATTGAAGGTAAAAAAGATAGAACTTCTAGTAAAGTATTTAATACAACCTATGAAAACTTCAATAAGTTAGTTGAAAGTCCTGATACTGCATTTACAGCTTCCAGTGGTATCAATGAATATATAACTACCCATAAAAAAGAGATAGATGACGTTTATAATAAGATAAATAAAGTAAATGATGAATTAGCTGAAGGTTTAGAGAAGATTAACCATAGTATGGGTGAACTTCAAACCAAGACTATTGATAATGGAATTCAAGTAATAGATCTTGATGCTGCTGAAACTAAAGCATTAATGAAGGATAGTAATGCTTATAACCTTATTATGAAAGCTTATAATCAGCAGCAACCTTTAGTAGAGAAACTTGGATCTCTTCAGGAACAGGTTAATAAACTTAATCAATTACATACCAAAGCTATGGATAATGTAGTTGAAGCTATCAGGGGTAATAAAACTTCTGATAAGATTAAAGATCTTGATATCAAAGCTATTGATTCTATAGTTAATGAATATGATGCTTCTGATGATGAAGGTAAATCTAAGTTAAAGACAGACTTCATTAATAGTTATTCTAATAGTGTAGCGAAATCTAAAGGTGTATCCGAAGAAGATGCAAAAGGTCTTGCTCAGCAGGAATTTGATAATATTTTCAAATCAGAAGCTGAAATAAGAAATCAGGTAACTGCTGCTGTTAATTCTAAACAGATACCATCTACTATTAAAGATACTATTGAGAGTACTGCTAAGGATTATTTTGAAGATAATCAAAATGATCAGTCTTTATGGACTAAATGGATATCTGCTCGTACTATGAGTGCTTTAGCATCCAGAGGTATATCCCAGGATGTAGTTAATAGACTTAATAAGTATGGTCATGCTGGTGACCATTTAGTTACTGCTATTGTAGAAAAGACTCAGGGTAATTTTAATAAATCCAAACAAGCTTTTGATGAATTTACTAAAGCTATGAAAGCTGCTGGTAAGGAGACTGAACTTGAATATCAAACCCAGCAGTTTGATAGTTTAGATAATACTGATTATACAAAGTATGAAGGCTATAAAGATATGCTTATGAATCTTAAAGAGTCTTCAGTTAACTTTGGTAAGAAAGCCAAGGATTGGATTAAAGATACATTCACTAGTGAAAATACTGAGGAAGCTAAGAGTGAGAATTTAACTAATGAAAGTGCTACTGGAAGAATAGCATCAGCTTGGGAAAAAGCTACTGAAACCAGAGGTGGTGGTGATGCATTAAGAGCTGCTATTAAGAGAGTAAACTCTAATGCTGAAATGCTTGATACAAGTGATTATATTGAGCTTAGAAAGAAAGTTAAAAAAGCTGGTAAGAATGCAGATGAACAAGATAAAATTAACTTATTTGTTAATGCTATAGCCAGAAGAGATGGTGAAGGTGTTGAGATCTATAGAAATATAGAATCCAAAAATCAGTACTCTAATGAAGATGAAAAGAAGAAAGCTAGAATCAGATTCTTCCAAACATTTGAAAGTGCTGCTGCTAAGATGGAAGCTGATATTGATGAAATTAGTTCATCCATGGCTACTCTTAGCTATCTTACCAATGGTTCTGTATCTAGAGTAACTGCTACTGGATCTAAGGGTAAAGCTGATCTTGAACAGATTCTTAAGGATAATAAACTTAGTACTGCTTTCTCTGTTATTTGTGTTAATCCTGAAGAAGCTGAAGATAGCAGGGATTATATAATTGTATCTACTACCTATAAGGTATTTGCACCTTTACTTACATTAACTAACTTTGCTACTTATTGGCAAGCCAGAAGAGGTAAATTATCCAGTGCTGCTGTAATGCAGAAGATAGCTGATGTTCTTAATTATTATCATGACCATGCAGAAGAGTTAAAGAAATCTCATATCTTAGATTCTAAGATTAATGATTATGACTTTATTATTAATAAGATTTTATTCTCTGATGAGGGATTCTTTAGTACTACTGCATATGGTAAAGACTTAAAGCTGATTAAAGCTAAGTATGGTAATGATACCAATAAAATGCTTGAAATATTCAGGGATGCATTACTTATGCAGCAACCTGGATGGCAAGACTATAATGCTAAATTAGCTCACTCTTCAAATGTAAATAAGCAAAATACACAGTGGGCTAATCTCAATTTCATTGGTTTATCTAATTTATCTGATGAGGAGATAGACTCTCAGATAGAATCTTTAGTCAATTATGTAGAGAAAGTACAAACTGATGAAGATGCAGTAAGACAGGAGTTTAAGGATTCTAAATCACAAATCCATAATGATATTAATGCATATAAAGCCCTGGTTTATAACAGTATTAGAAATTATTTAAGTACATCTAATTCTCAGACACAACAGGTAAATAACCAATTATTAGCTTCATTTGATAACTTTACCAAGATCTATGTCAATGGTAAACAATCTCTGGATAAAGCTCTTCAAATAGGTAAAGCCAGGAATGATGCTTCCAGTGCTACCTCGTTAAGAAAACAAGTATTAGGTGTTGCTAAAGCATCTCAGCTTACTGCCAGAACTAAAGCAAAACAGATACTTGGAAGACTTAATCATTATGCTGCTTTAAGAGTTTCTCGTGAAGAAAAAGCTAGGAAAGCTTTAGAAAAAGCTAATAAAGATGCAAAGCAAAATATATTAAATCATACTGGTACAGAGGAAGAGATTTATAGAGAAACCTTAGAAGAGTTTAAGAAGAAGTCTCCTGAAGAGCAGGAGAAAATCCAGGAAAATGCTAGGAATATATATAATGGACTTCTTGGTGGTGCTGTAACTTTAACACAGGCATTAGCAAATGCTAAGATTCATAAAATTGAAGATCTTAGTAAGATTAATATAACTGAAAGTCAGTTTAGGTTATTAAAGACACAAACTCAAAAAATTATTGCTTCTATTAATAGAAGAAATCAGGTTATTGAGAATACATTAATTAATGATTTTGCTAGTAGAGATAATGTATCCCTTAAATCTGTTTTACCTATATATCAGGCAGTATATGCTTATTATTCTTTACATCCTGATCAAGTAGTAGCTGATGATGTTAGTTTAGATCAAAATAGCAATGATTTTACTAGCTTAGCTTTTGGGCATATTAATGCTGATGATAAATTAACTATTAATAAGAGTAATAGATATACTTATACTCAAATAATAACTCAAGCATTTTCATCAAATAAGGAAATAACTATTGGTGAATCTGAGCCTATTAATGTTTCAGATTTAATAAAAACTTGCAAAGAATACAGTAAAGATAAGAATGTAGTAGTACTTAACAGAGATAGAGGTGATAGCAGTATCATCTTAGGTAAACATAATGATTTGGTAGCTGCTAATTTAATTAATAAACAAATTATATTCACTACCAATGAAAAAGCTATTATTAGTGTATTAAGGAGTATAGATCCGGAAATAGCTAAGAATTTATTTGGATCAATATTTACTGAAGAGAGTAATAAAGGTAAGTATGGTTTACAGAATTACTCATCATTCAAAGAGTTTTGGAGTGCATTCTTCCCTGAAGGTACTGATGTAACTAATGCAGATATTCAAGATAATAGAAGAGATTTTATTATACAGAATATGGATACTATTTTCGGTGCTTTAAGTGAATCTGATCAAATAGATACTAATAGTGTTAGTACACAATATTGGGATAAATTTTGTAGTAAAGTATTTGGCGATGATGTTTCCATTAAAAATATAGCTGAAGATATTGCTAATGGTAATTTTAGTAAATTTACACAGCACCCTGAGTTATTATCTTTATTTGCTAAGTGCAAATTTGTTCAATCCAAATTAAATAAAATAGATGAAAATCATCGCAATCAGATAAGAACTTATATTGCAGTAGAAACAAGAAAATCTAATGAATTAGCAATACTTGATAGTAGGATTAATCAATTAAAGACTAATGAGGATATTGTATCTAATACTGATATATCCAATTTAACTTCTTTAACAGTAGATAATAGTTATTTATCCAAGAATTGGAAAGATAGAAAACAGTTAATAAAAGCTGCTTTAATTGATCGGGGTATACCTGAAAAAGATATTAAAGATTATAAAAATATAGTATTTACTTATCTTGATGCTTTAATAGTTAGAGATAAATTACAATCTATTGCATTAGATAAAGATAGTCTTAAAGATATTAAAGATATCCAGCAATCTAATGCTGTTAAATCATATGAGTCTAGTGTAATTGATACTTGCAATCATATTAGATCTCATAATTATTTTAATAAATGGGGACTTATTAATACTAATACAGAGTTAGCTAAGTATAAAACTCATCATGATGCTTTAGATTATTTAAGACAATTATTTGAGGATAGGAAAAACAACTTTGATTACTATCTCTCTAAACTGAATGAAGCAAAGAGGGAAGCTGCTCAAAAAGAGTATGATGCTCTCACTGAAAAATTAATTAATTACATTAGAGCTAAATATTCTAATATTAATGAAGATCTTATTAGATTAATAAAGCACCCTGAAGAGTTTGATGAAAATACTATTCAGAATATTCTTGGTAAGGATGCAGAATATAAGGCAGCAGTAGTAGCTATATTTGATTCAATTAATAAATTTAATATAGAATTAGCTACTAATAATAAAGAAGCATGGAAATTCATTAATACTGAAAATATCAATGTACCTTCTTCTGTTGAACAGAAGAGTAGGGATGTTGATGCTGATATTGCATGGGATCAATCCAAACAAGGTGAAGATTCTATTAATGATAGTATTCATAATTTTAATGCAAGACAGTTAATGATTGACCATGACAGAATTAGTGGTGTATTCAAACATTGCAATTCTATTGATGATGTAATTGATGCTTTAGCAGCTACAAATACAGAATGGTCTGATGATTTTATTAATCTTATTAAGATGCTTGTTCCATATACTATGGATATGAGCAATATTGCATCTCTGCAATATATTAATTCAAGATATGGATCTACTGATATCTATGACAAGTTAACCCAAGAATACGAAGGTAATAAGTATGGTAATGCTATGATTAATTTAGCAGCTACCATAGCTATGGCTCATGCTATTTACAGTGGTGGTAAGCTTGAAGCTATGCAGAATAAAGATAAGTTAGATAGAATACCTAACTTATCTGCAAGTGCAAGAGCTGCATTATCTTCATTACAAGGTGCTAATAGAGACGATATTCTTGAGAAAGTAATAAAAGATCTCCAAAGAATCCTTCCTTTCAGAAAGAATAGTTATCAAGCTAAATTAGCTGAAGGTGCTGCTATAAGAGCCTTCCAAGCATTTGAAAAGGCTGGTTTAATCAAACAACAGTTTGTTAATTTAGCTACTGGTGAAGTTCATAGTTCTTCTACTGATATGTCTAATCAGGGTTGTATAACTATTGTTTCCAAGGGAGATAATGAGGAACTTTATCAAACCAATAAAGATTTAATAGCACGTATTGATAAATATAGTCAAAAGGATGATATTGATATTAATGAAAAACTCTTTGGTGTAAAAACTCCTAGTATGCTTGAGCCAGAAAATGAAAAGGCTCATGAGAAGACTATTAAGAAACTTGATACTGATGCTTATAAAGCATTTGCTAAGATAGCAAGAGCTGTATCAGATACTGGCTATCTTGATACAGATTCAGATAATTTAACAAAAGATTTTAATGAATTTATTGAAGAGAATAAAAATAATCCAGAATATGTTTATATTCTTAATGCTATTCTTAATGCCATTAGAAGTGGTGAATATGAAAATATTCAGGAAGTACTTAAAGCTCTTAAGGATGGTTCAGTAGATCTATCTAAAAGCAATATAAACTACTTTAAGCAAGATACCAGTTTTAAGTTTGATAAGAAGACATTCAATGATTATCTTAAGAATACTCCTGTAATTTTTGCTGGTAAAACTACTACTGAAAAAGCTAAAGTAGCTATTGTTAATATGGATTATGTAGATCCTATGGCAGCAGCTATTGAGGAAACTGGTGCAACCAGAAATACTCAAGGATTTGTATTACTTGATGGTGAACAGGTTTATAGTGATCCTAAAACAAGAACATTAGCTCCTATAGCTAATATTCAGGGTATAGCTACTCTTGATAGTACCCCTGTAGCATTCCAAGTAAGCAGTGGTTTAACATTATTACGTGATTTTATGCTGGCTTCTTCAAATCCTGAAGAAATGCTTGACAGGATTATGGATGATGATGTTAAGGGTATTCTTGATGAGTTAATCAACTGTAAACCAGGTGATAAATGGTATAACGTTAAGGTAGTTCTTGGATTAAAAGACATTGCTTTAACTGGTGAATATGCTAAAGCTATTTACAATGATAATAAGGGTATTCTTGAGAATGCTTTAATCCAGTTAAGATTTACTTTAGGAAGAAATATATTCCAAGGTACTAATCTTAAAGAGATTAAAGGATATAACAAGATCCATAATCTTTATGATTATTTAGTATCAGTAGATACCGGTAGAATTACTGATGGTGAACAAGATAAAGATATTCAATCTAGATTTAATGATCTTTATGAATTATATAACAATCAACCTGATGCTGATTTTACTTTTGAAGTAACCAGAAGAAATGATAATAAAAAAATTAAACTTACTGCATGGGATAAAGTTTATTTCTATCATAGAAATACGATTAATAATCGTATATACACATGTGGTTCAATAATTACTAACCGTGAACAGAAAGGTAATAGATGTATCTTCAAACCATTATTCAGGAATGATAATGGTGATCTTGTAATAGCATCTGAACTTTTTGGAGATTCATTTGCTGAAATGTTTGCAGATGAAACCAAGGTATATGGCTGGATGTCTATAATGGCAGCTAATCTTGGATTATCTCCTGATAAAGTTTATAGAATGAACTATTGGAGAAATGAAGATAAAGATGGTAATGATTACTCATTAGCTGGATCTTTAATAACATTATTTGAAGATTCTGAATTTGAAGAATTTATTCAACATGTTTCTGATTATTTTGATGGTAAAGAAGATACTTTAATACCTACTGATTCTGATGGAAAATTCGCATTAGATGAAACGTATTTCAAAAATAAATGTAAAGTAGCTACTATGGATGCTTCACAAGCAGGTTCTAATATTCCTACTAAGGGGTATGGAATTCTTGGTGGAGACTGGACTAGTAATTCTAATAGTATCCCTATTCTTCGTGAATTAGTAGCTGCATATAAAAGGAATCCTAAAATATTTAAGAAATATGCTCAAATTCTTAGAGCATATAGAGATCAGAATCTTGATCAATTAAAGCAAAATAATGTATCCCCTAATGCATACAATTCTACCAGAGTAACATTAGATAAAGCCCATATGACTGAGGTTAAAAAGATTATAAATGATCAAACTAATGGTACTTTTGATCATATTTATTTCAGAATGGTTCATGAAGGAGATGGTTTAACTTCAGGACCTGGTATAAGTAATGGTCTGTTTGATTATCTTACTGCATATGAGATGCTTGAGACTACTGATGCAGCTGATCCAAGATATAAGATTTTTAACATGACTGGTACGTTCATGTTTGATAACTTTGACCAATTAAGAAGTGATGTTAATCGCAGGCATGCACTGGGTAATCGTGATGCTAATCTGGATCTATATCTGTCATTAGGTGATAGAGGTACATATCTGTTCCATTATTATTTAAGAGCAGCTATGGAAAATCTTGTAAGAAGTGATAATCCTGATTCTGAAAAGAATTTTAATAGAATAGTAGCATTACTTTCTTTATTTGGTGAAAAGAAATCAGAAGTAGAAAAATTAAATAAATTAGATGCCGCAGATAGATTAGCAGAACTTATTTACTCACGTGATAACTCAAAGCATTTAATGACTCCATATAATTATGGTGCTGGCCTTAAAGCATTAAGTGGTAAAGTAGTAGAAGTAGCATTTGAATTACTTAATAAGGAAATAGCATCAGCTGATTTATCGACATATACTTTCAATACATTTGTTACTACTGGATTAGATTTATCAGAAAATAATACATTTGCATTTGAAATTGAGCCTTCTGGTGCACTTTATAATCCTGATCAGGTAATTAAAGTTGTAGCCAGAAGAGTTGGATCTCAGATTACTTATTCAGGTATGGATCCTCAAAATCATCCTATATCATCTGATAGGTTAGCAGACTTATGCCAAAAGGCATGGTCTATGAGAAAAGTAGCAACAGACTTCAGGCATAATCAGCAAGAAAATACTGGTATTTATGAATTTATCCGTGGTTCTGTTGGATCATCTATGGCTAAGATAGCAGATAGAGTAATGGGTAAATCCAGAGAAGATTCCAAATATATCGGTCAGACAGCAGGATTACTTTCTGCTATGGCTGAGAATATGATGGTTACTGCTATCTATGAAGTAGTTCGTGAAAAGAAAGGTTATGCAGAAGGTAATCTTGATATCCTTACTACTGAGGATTATGATGCAATAATCAGAAGAGTAGAAGATAAGCTTAATATGACCTTTGCTGATGGCAATGGATCATTCCAAGCTGGATCTATTAAGAGTGCTCTTCTGGTTAAGATGATACCTGCTATTCATTCAATTATTCAGGATATTAATGAATCCAGAAATACAACATATTATCCAATAGATACTACTAATCCTGAAAATGAAAAGACTAAAGGTCTTAGTTATAGCAGTCAGGGCAGTACAATAAAGTCTGGTTCATCTGCTGCACCTCCTATTCATAACCATACTCTTGATGCTCGTATAGCTAACTATACCCATATATATGCAAAGACTGCATTTATTGATGTATTTGATGCAATGATATTAGGTGCTGGTTCATTTGCTAATACTCTTGGTATTGCAAATACAGCTCATATGGAGGTTATGTTCTTACAGAATGCAAGATTAGAATTAGCTAAGAATTTAGATAATGCTATTCAAGCATATAATGCAGAGGTAATGTCTCCTTATGCTAAGGATAAAGATCAGCATTTTCAGGATTTACTCCAGCAGACTTTCACTGATTATGGTGTAAGCAACATGACTTCTATAGAAGATTTAGAAGCATTTAGGGATAAGTTAGCTGCTGATGGAATAGAGTATGATTTTAATCATATTCAAATTCTTACAGCAGTTAGAAAAGGCTATATTAAACATCTTAAATTTAATGGATATTTTGGTGCTGCTGAATCTACTATAGATCTTGCTGAAAATCCTAAATTAGTAGATAAGATGATCCAAGTATTATGTGCTAGAAACCATCTTAAATATGAAGTATCTGGCACTGGTACTGCTAACGATCCAGTACAAATAACTTATAGTTATGAACATGTAACAGGAGATGATACTGATACAGGTCTTAATTATGCTATTTTTAATCGCCTGAAGAATAAATATAGTCAGAATCCTTTAGCTAAAGAAATGATTAATGCTATAGCTACATCTCAGGATACTAAGAATGTTAAAGTTGAGCTTAAGACACCTCTAAAAGCTAATGGGTTATTTGATAGGAATACTTCTGTTGCTGAGTTATGGAATTACTTATCTAATTCTATTGGTCAGAATAAAAAAACTAATAAAAAATTATTAGACAGATATAAAAAATTATTTGATAAAGTTACTCAGGAAGTAAGAGAGCATGATGATGATTTCAGAGGTCCTTTATTTGATGCTTTAAGAGGTGCTATTAATGCACAAGAAAAAGCATATAACAAGTTAGACGATAAAACCAAGCAATCTGATGATATATCAGAGGCTATGAGAACAGAGTTATATAAGACTACTGCCCATGCATTTAATACATGGGATTCTGATATAAATAATAAAGATAATGAACATTTATGGAATGCTGTTTCTGGTTATTTACAGGAATCATTCAGTATCCATATGCTTGCTGGTTCAGATCTTTATAACTTAACCAGTGAAGTTTTCTTAGATCTGTATAATTCTGTCAATGGCAAGGTTAGTTCTATAACCAGAGCACATATTGTTAATGCAGTACTTCATAAGTTATCTGGAAAATCTGTTACTGATAACTTTAATGACATTAAATTAGGTTATATAAATGCTGCTATTACAGATTCTAAAGCATCTATTAATGAAGATGTTAATAAGTCTGCGATTGAAGCATTAGAAGACCTTAAGAATACTACTCAATCTGTTTATTTAATTAAATCAACTGATTTACCTTTCAGTTTCTTAAATATATTAAATAAATCAAGTAATGATGCTTATGGTTTAGCTAAAACTCCTACTGAGATTATTCATAAATATATTGATAAATATATTATTGATACTTATGGTAAAGCTCAAGGAGCTATTGTTATTGAGGGTCATAACACTACTGATTTCTTAATGTATCAGAGAGTAATGGCCTTAAAAGATACTGAACTTAAGGGTATTACAGATGTTATTTATATTCCTGAAACTCCTGTAGTTCATGGAGAGACTGGATCATTAAGAACTCTTGACACTCTTATTGCTGATAAACTTACTGTTTCTGACAGTAGATGCTCACTGCATGTTAATGTATTTGCACCTTTAGGTGATTCAGTAGATCAGAATCTTATTGATTCCATTGATTTCTGGGGTAAACCAGGTATTACCAATACATCCACTTATAATAGTGATACATTTGCTATACCTACTCAAGATGCAACAGGTCATATTCTTGATATAGCTTTTGCTGATAAATCTGATTCCAGACCTGCTGGTGCAGAATTAAAGAGATCTATATCCAGTAGAGATAAGATTGACCCTAGTAATATCTATAAGCTTAATCTTAATGAACAATATAATTTACTTGAAGAGGATGTAGAGAATGAAGACATTGATACATCTACACGTGTATTTGGTCTTACATACCGTACTGATGTTAATGCTATTCACTCCAGAGATTTAAGCAATAAATATGACACCATTCCTAACCACATGTGGTTACATGCAACTATTAATACCGATCTTAATATTGGTTTTACTCATAGTAATGCTGAATCTTTAATACAAAGAAGTAGGTTTACACCTGGTGATGGTATTGCTGATCATGATTCTAACCCTAAAGATTTTGGCAATCTTGGTGATCATAATGTTAATAGTGAAGTTACTATTATTCCTGTATTTATAGTTAATGGTAAAGCAGTACTTCCTGAGGGTGAATACTTTAATGCTCAATTAGTAAAAAGCCTTGGAGAAGATACTCTTAGTAGGGTATCTGAGTTATATAGCGAACAAGTACGTAATGATATTAAAGATGATCCTTTTGTAGCCATAAACTATACTAATAAAACATTAAATGGAATTCATAAGGGCAAAATATATTTCATGAATTTAAGTGCTCAAAACCTTACTTCCAGACAGGAAATCATGAAGTATATTCGCCGTAATGAGCACACTGGTAAATATGAATGGAAGTATAATCGATTACTTGAAGATTTTAGCTATGTAGATACTAATTCTTTACCTAATCCAGAAATGGTAGCTAAAGGTAAAGGATCAGTAGATATGAATGGTACTCCTATAGATTCTGCAGATGCTAATGGATTCTATAGATTTAATGTACTTAAGAAAGGGTTTAATATATTTGAGAGTTCTGGAAAGAATGCACAAGGTAATGCTCGTTTAAGTTATGCTCAGTATCTCATAGCTCATTTAACTGCTGATTTTGCTGGTACTGCTATAGATAGTACTAATCATATTAACCTTATGTCTAATTCTCTTGGTAATTTAATGAATACCAAGAACGATATGAGCATGGGAGATCATGATATCTTTAGATTAGTACAGCAATATACTGGCAGAGTAGATAAGAAAACTGCTGAGCGTTACAACACCAGACCTCTTAATACATCTGGTTTAGGTACTCAAACAGTCAGAAATGCAGTAGAAGAGGGTAGAAAGTTAGGAGGTAAGACTGCTTATACAAGAACCCAGAATTATTATAATAATAAAATAAGTAGGAGCAGATACTCTAATGAATCTAAATCTGGTATCCCTGTTCAACAAATAATGGACAATCTTGATATTTATCAAGCCAAGAATGGTAATCAGATGTTCCAGGAAGTTATGGAAGATATCCAATGGGATATTGATAATGGTCATGTAACTGAAGAAGAAATCTCTTATCTTAAAAATATAGCTAATTTATTAAGACAGACAAATATGCAGATGCATTTCATTAATATGAATAATATTAAGGCTGATGATGCATTATCTATTCTGGATTTTAATAATCCAGATAATATGGAAAGAGCTGCTGTTGTTACTGCTAATAGAGGTATTATGGCTAGAGCAGGAGTATGCAGATCTGAAATTATAATGCATGAAATCTCCCATAATTTATTTAAGTTAATGACTCCTCATCAGTTAGATGAAGCTACAAGATTATGGCATTTAGCAAGTAAAATAATTACTCCTGAAGATCTTGAAAAAGCTGGTGCTACTCATGATGAAGCTCAGCGTATTTATGATTATGTATTCAGTGATGTTAATGCAGATTCTGTTCAGGAATTCTTAGCTTATGCTTTAACTAATAGATTTATGATTAAAGCATTAAATAGTAAAAATAATAAAATTAATGCTGAGTTTAAGAAAGCTGTTGCAAACAGAACTACTGGATTCATTAATAAGGCTATTTATTTCTTTACCCATCATGCAGCTGATGAAAAGAATTTAGCAGTTAATAAAGTATTAGGATATTTTAAGAGTAGTATTGCTATTACTCAGGATATGCAAGAAGCCAGAAAGAATTTTATTAGAAATAATAGTGCTTCCAGGCTTAGAAATGAGTTTGCAGAAACTATTAATCCTGAGTTATCTAACTTAAAGACATCCTTATTATCCAAGGTAGATAAACAGCTTACTGCTATGCCTTCTTATGAAGATGTGCTTGATAAAGTATTCCATCTTATTAGTTCTAAAGAAGATGGTTTAGTACATGATCTTATTGAACAAGCCAAAGGAGTAACCAAGGATAATTTACAATATATTCTTTGTGGTTATAAATATAGAAATCAATTAGATTCTGCTAAGGGTGTAGCTATTGGATCTATAAATGACTCAGTTAATGAATTACTTAATAGCTATGGAATTACTGATACTAAGATAAGACAAGATCTTAGTACTGTTATTCTTAGATATGATTTAAGTGCATTGGCTCAGAGATATTCATCTGATGATATTGTTAAATTCCTTGATCCAAAGAATACTGATAGGAAGGTTGAATTAGCTAAGCTTAAAAATCAGATTAAGGATCCTTGGATGTTGGCAAGAGCTAATGATATGGTTGAATACCTTAAGACTGGATCTAATCCTGGTGGATTAAGATATGCTAATGCTTATCAGATAGCTGCTAAATTTGGTACAAGTACTCCTAATACTGAATTAGCTACTGGTGATGATTTAGTATCTGTTATTGATAATTATGTAACTCTTAAAGCTTTAGATGATTCTATTAATAATAATAAATCTTCTATTAAAGATCTTTATCAAAAAGTAGTTAAAGCTAAAACTAAAGAGGGTAATACTGGTGATGAGTTAATTAAGAAATTAGCTGGTTTAGAGTTAGCATTAAGAAGATCTGAATCCAGTAATGTATGGGATAGCCATGAAATGGCTATAAGAAATGTACCTAAGAGTCTGCTGTTCCCTAGCTCTGATTCTGATAAGAAGGTAAGATTAGTAGCTCTTGAAGATTTATCCAGATGGACTGCTATTGGATATAACAGAATTAAAGATATACCTGTAGAAAATATCAATGGTCATAAGATGGTTTGGATTAATGTAGCTCACCATAATTATGTACCTGATACTCCGGGTTTATTCTCTAAAGCAGCTAGAAATTTTGTTCATGGTAAGAATAACCAGCTTAATATCTATGGTGAAGACTTTATGTATGGGAGATTAAGTCCTGATGATCAGGCTGAAATGTTCCAGAAGGTTCTGAACCAGATAAATGCAGGTAATGGTACTGTTAAGATAGGCACTAATAAATATACTAATTATGTTCCTAGATTTGGAGCTAATGGTCAGATTATTGCTATTGATGTAGAGCTTAATGAACAAACCAAAGAAACTTATCTGAATAGTGGTAATTATTCTGATATTAATATGGCTATGGGTAATTATGCAGGTATGATTACTGAAAGAGCTAAATCAGATGAAATCAATAAAAATTGTGCAGAAGCACTTCTTAAATATTACAAGGAAAATAAGACTGGTAAAAAGTTTAAGTTTATTAAAGATGAATCTGATCCTATGTATAAATTCTTACCTGATACAATTAAGAATATGATACAGAATGATCCAGAATTAAAGAATAAGGGATTCCCTGTAGAAACTAAATATATTGATTATGTATTTGGTAAAGAAAGATTCTCATTTGCAAATTGGGCTGAAAAGAAAGCTATGCAATCAGCTAGTGAGAATTTCTTTATAGATACCCTTGGATTTATTCTTGGGCATAAATGGTCATTAACAATAGAAGATTTCCTGCAGAAATTAACACAATTCAATAAAAATATGATTGTAGTTAAGATGCTTAAACCTTCTTTAATTAATGTTTATTCTAATCTTTCTGTACTTCATTCATTAGGTGGTTTAACTGTAAAAGATGCAGTTCGTTATATGAATGATGGTAGAAAAGCAATAGAGGAATATAGATATTGGCTTAAACAACAACAGATTAATAATTATGACATTATGTCATTAGATAAGAAGGATCCTCAGTATCAGGCTAAGTTTAATAAACTTAATGCTTATAGGGAACAGATTGTAAGAACAATAGCTGCTAATCCTGCTATAGATCTGTTTAAGGCTGGTTTATATAATGCTACAGCTGCATTTACTACTGATTATCAGAAACCTTTATCAGTAAGAGTAGCTGAAAGTATTGGTATATCACCTATAACTTCTATAGTTAATGATCCAAGAGTTAAGAATATATTTTCAGTTAAAGGATCTAATCTTTATAACTTATCTATGGAAATTGCTACTTCCAATGATTTTGCAGCCAGATATGCTCTTTATAAGCATATGCAGGATCAAGCTCAGAAAGATGGCAAGGAATTAGACATGAATGAGTTTATAAAGAAAGCTGATGATTTATTCATTAATTACAATATTCCTGAACCTCAGCTTATAGATTATCTTGATAGAATGGGTATCTTCTGTTTCAGTAGATATTTCATTGGAATTCAAAAAACTATATGGAATGGCTTTAAGAATCATGCTTTATCAATGCTTGGTTCTTTAGGGTATGCAGGATTATTAGGTGCTGTTATTGGTGGTAAACTTCCTACTATATTTGATAGTATGATTAGTTCTGATGCTATTGCTAGAAGAATTAAATTACCAGGTGATGGTGCATTAGATAATCTTGATAATATCCCTACTATGAGTTTAGTAAATATGGGACTTAATTAAGAAAGGATACCCCTGTTCTTAATTGAACAGGGGTATTATTTAGAAAAGAAAGAAAATTACCCCAGTGAATTGAACCAAGATTCATACTTGGCTTTACGATTATTATAAGACAGTCTGTTAAACTCATCCCTAGTATAGAAATATAACCCTTGAATACTGGTATCATATTTCACAATAGGAGTCTTAGAATTACCAGTCCAGAAGTACTGGTCATCTATAGTTTTGGATTTGATTGCTGTCTTAATATCAGTCCAGTCTATAGAAGTATCCCATTGACTGTTAGTCTTAATATCCTCATCAGTCTCAGTAGACATCTTATTTGGATCTAAATCCCAAGTAAACTTTAATACACCTTCACTTGGTTTCTCTTTATTTTTAAGAAATACATAAGTAATAGTCTTGGTAGTATTGTTAATGCTTACTGCTCTAAGACCATTCATCCACATAGTAACAATATCATCAAGATAGTCCTTATGTAATGTAAAGTAACCTTTATTATCATTTACATAACCCTGAGTATTATCCTCAGTACTATCCTTGATTACATTGCCACATTCATCAGTTGTACTCATATAGGTGTATCCTTAACATTAATTATTTCCTGATTAGAAGAACCTCTCCACCAAAGATTAATATCCTTTAATTCTTTTATGAAAGGTCCATCTATTACAGTATCACATAACTTTACTGTTTCCAACTGAATTGGATTGAGATCTTTAAGCTTATATCCAGTCCATAACCAGATATCTTTAGTAGTATTAGATCTGATATTCTTAAGCAATTTATTAACTGCTTCTACATTCCTTGGATCCAGAGGTTCACCTCCAAGGATACTAAATCCTTTCCTGTTTACTCTGGTATCCTGTAAATCCCTGATAATATGATTCTCTTCTATATCAGTAAAAGGATATCCAGCATCATATGTCCATGTAGCTTTATTAAAACAATCAGGGCAATGAATAGAACATCCTGATACAAACAGAGTACATCTGATACCAGGACCGTTAATTACATCAAAAGGAATATACTTAAAATAATTCATACAGCCTCAATCATTTCATCAAGAGTTCTTACCCTGCCAATAGCTTTCCTCTTGATATCTTGGTTTCTATAATCCCTTAGCTGTTTAAGCCAGAATGTAATTTTATAATAATTAAGATATCCTGTTCTGAATACTTCTGTACCATCTTTTAACATCTTGGCTTTCTTTTCACATTGCCAGATAGTATTATCTAGATCTTCATCCTCGAATGCTTTATCAGGATTAAACATTATTCCTCCATGAATTGGTGAATCCTACGGGATTTGAACCCGTATTGTTGCCGTGAAAGGGCAATGTCCTAACCATTAGACTAAGGATTCTAAATGGTGAACCCTATGGGATTCGAACCCATGACCAATAGATTAAAAGTCTACTGCTCTACCAACTGAGCTAAGGATTCTAATTGGTGGCCCATCTTGGACTTGAACCAAGGACCCGACGATTATGAGTCGTTTGCTCTGACCTTCTGAGCTAATGGGCCATAAATGGTGCTGTCAGAAGGATTTGAACCTACAACCAACTGCTTACAAGGCAGCTGCTCTACCATTGAGCTATAACAGCATAAATAGGTTGGACATGAGAGGATTCGAACCCCCGGTGGATTTACGGATTTCCAATCCGTCTCAACACAACTGCATTTGCAGTTTGCCTTAAGCCACTCAGCCACATGTCCATAATGGCAGGAACTAAAGGATTCGAACCTCTACAAAATGATTTGGAATCATTTGTGCTAGCCATTACACCAAGTTCCCTAAAATGGCGGGACGAATGGGTATCGAACCCACGACCTCCTGCGTGACAAGCAGGCGTTCTAACCAGCTGAACTATCGCCCCATAATAAATAAATTGGCAGGAGCATCAGGATTCGAACCTGAAGATTATGGGATCAAAACCCACTGCCTTACCATTTGGCTATGCTCCTAAAATTGGTGCGAATGAAGAGAATCGAACTCTTACGGATTACTCCGGGAGATTTTAAGTCTCCTGTGTCTACCTATTCCACCACACTCGCAAAAAGGCATTCATAAGAATGCCCTGATACAACAACTAACTACTAACTAAGGAGATACAACTATGGTTACAAATTCATTATACACCACATTCTAATTCAGAGATAAAAATATTAATATCCCGAAGAGTACATTTAATGGAATTACAATTAATAACTCCAGTCTCTTTATCTATAAGCGTATTGATAAACTTATTATTAGTACAAAATGCATTAAATAAAATTGTATCTAACTTACTAGATTTGTAATCATTCCACATATGATGAGTATTAAGTTCTCTCTCTAAATACCATTTGGCTTTCTTCATATCCTGTAAGGTATTACCCTTATAAGGTGCTCTAAGAATATACTTAATGGCATTACCAAGACAGAAATCATAACACTCACATAACTGTATTGGTTCAAGATTAACAGTTACGGAAGCCTTAGCATAGTGCTCAGGATGATTTACTGGATCCATTCTTATCATTCTCCACAATAGTATGAATACCAATCCTGAGTACAAGATCCTTATTGTATTCACCCATTACTCTAAGCTGATGCTCAAGGATATTAAGAGGTACATTATCAATCTCTCCCTTATTCTCCTTTACAGCCTTAGCTAATTCATCAGCCAGTAAACTAATTCTTCCAGCTAAGTCCTTCTGTTCAGCTACAAGCATCTTAAAATTAGACATTCTTAAGCTTCTCCTCTAAATCATTAAGTACAATCATAGCCTGATCTAATATCTGTCTTACAGCATTAACTCCGTCCTTAACAGTAGCAAGTTCCTTGTATGAACCATTAAGCTGATTATTAACCTCATGGTTAGCCTTCTGTGCTTCAGGTCTATAAATAGCCTTCTCTTCCTTCATATCACCAAAAGGATGAAAACCCTTAAATTTACCCCTTTCAAAACCCCTATTAGGCTTATTAGGCTTATTCTTAAGCTCACTAGATGTTGTATATACTTTAACCTTTACATCATCATCAAGATCTTCTCCATCCATGAGAAGCTTAATAATCTTATCAATATCATCCATACTCATTTGGATTCTCCTTTAATTAATTCCCTAAGTTCGTTACACCTATTCACTTCTTGCTGGCATCTTCTGACAATAGCCAGAGATCGCTGAAGTCTTCCAAGTAATTCGTCTTGTCTATAACAAGTAAGTTCTGAGGTATCGTCCTCTTGTTTACTTGCTGGACACTTGTACACCCCACTAAGCTTAGACTTATTAAGCTTATTGAGAATATTAAGATAATAATCTTCCTGGCTTTTGGATATTTCTTCATAGTGAACTCTTGCTTTATTTGATTCAGTAAATGCTTTTTGATACTCATTAACATCATTATTAAGTTCTTTAATTCTGTTATGAGCATATAGTGAGTATTTTCCTAGAACCAAGAAACCAAGAATAATAATTAATATGGCTAATAACTTAAAATTTAAGTTCATCTGGATGCTCTTTATAATATCTTCTTTGATCTACAGTCATATTTTTCCACTTCATCCATTTAATTGGATCCTGTAAAGGATATGGAGGATTATTGAGTATCTCAAGATCTACTTCAGATAATTTTTTCTTTTTAGCCATATTTCACCCATATTAGAAACATATGAGTATTTTAATCACTATCTACTAAACCTTTCAATAGCAAATCTGCATACTGCTTGCAAATAGATCTAGCTTTACAGTACTTGCATCCAGTAGCTTTCTGAGGCTTCATCTTAATAAAGCCTTTACCCTTAGTCATTACATAATGATTAGCATCAGTCTGATTATCAAAGTTCTTAATAGCTTTACAACCAGTTTTACTGAAATATTGCCATACTGGGTCTGATAACTTCAATGATTTAGTACATTCTAAAGTTCCTCCATTCTTAATCTCATGAATTTTATTTTTAATGAAGTCTTCAGTATAATCCAACGAATAGAGATCATAGTCTTCATCAATGACAGGTGATTGAGGATAATCAGGATTGATTTTGGCATTCTTAGCTGTCCAATCATGCATAATATAGATTATCTTAATAGTATCACATGTTATTAAATCAGGATTAAGCCATTTATAAATACTGCCTTGTATCTTATAATCCTCTACCTTGGTTTTATGCATATAAGTAAAAACAGATGTATTCTTATAATCTATAACCTGACCATCCATGACCATATCAAACTGACCATTGACAGTCATATCATCTATCTTCTTATATGCTCTCTGTTCAAGCCAGATTTCAATCTGGTTAGGGTTTTCCTTATGTTTGTTTATAACTATACGTTCTTTTAATTCCTTTAATCCCAGAGCATTCAGAGCCTTATTCCTGAGATTGTCATTAGTCCATACATTCTCTAATGCTGAATGAATAGCTGTACCTCTTCTGGAAGCAAACATATTAAGTAAGCCTTTATCAGAGGTATCTAATTCATTTTCTATTTGGTTCTCCAGAACTATCTTATGACTATCATTGATAAGATTAGTAGCTGATATATGAGATAAGTCATTCTTACCTTCATATGCATCAGCTGCTAACCATACCTGTATTGGAAGTGGAAGCATACTTTCTCCTGATTTTTATATAGCTATTAACAGCACTTCTGAAATCCAAAAATAACTCAGATTTAGAAGTGCCTTCATAAGATATTAAATCTTTAATGCCAAGAACTTTACCATAGTACAAATGATCTTCCTTAGAGTATTCAATACTCCCTGTAAATCCTCTATAGTGAAGTTCTTTCATAGTTATACCTTACAGACCAAACGGATTATAATCAGTAGTAGTATCAGTCTCTTCCTCAGTAGAGCCAAGATCTTTCTCAACAGAATCATCATCACTTACAGTAGTCTCAGGTTCTTCTACCTTAACTGCAGGTACATCTACTGCATCCTGAGTAATAGCAATCTTAAATGTACCATCAATCTCAGTAGCAGATACATTGATATTCTTAAGAGAATCATCAGACTTAACAATATAATCCTTGATAGCCTTCTCTACATCCTCTGAATCCAGAGTTACAGTAATAACCTTATTAATCTTCATTCTTACAATCCCTCATTAATGCGGAGAAACACTGAATTTGTTCCTCACCTTTTAAGTTTAGCATAACCATAATTTCCCTGATTTCTTTTGCTGTCATATTAGGAACATCAAGGAAACCTCTTTCCCATTGGCTTACACGAGTAGCCAATGTACTCTTAGTCTTCCATTTATCACTATTAAGAGATATAGCGAAACCAGTTTGAGACTGGTTTCGCTTAGTTCTTAAATCATGAATAAACTGACCAAAATTCTTACCCACTGGTCTCTTGAGCATCTTTTATAATTTCCTGTGATTTATTAAAGAACTCTTTAATTTCCTTCAAAGTAGAAACATACTTGTCCATAACAGTCTGTTTATCAAAATCATATACAAATGATTTCTTATACTCAGACAGTATATACTGGACAATTTCATTAGGAATAGTAGGAGCTTTCTCAGGAACCAGAAGCTGATATTTATCATTACAGCCGATATCAACAGATAATCCAGATACTTCCTGTCCAAGAAGATTTACTCTGAATAAATAATTATATCTTGGGTCTGCTGCAGTAGCAGTATAAGCAATATCTTCTGTACTAACTCTGAATACTTCACCTGAATCAAATACTTTCTCAGGCATCATACCTTCAGCTTTAACCAGATTATAAAGTTCATTAAGAAACTTAGACTGCTTATCAAGTAGATCTATAGATCTATTAAGTATCTTATTACTATTATTAACTATATTTACTACTTTCTTAGCAGACTCATTCTTGGTTTCCAAAGCCTTAATCTTTCTCTTAAGCCTGTCTACCTCATCCTTAGAGTACATAGTCTTAATAGTAGCTTTAAGTACTTCTACTCTTGAACCAAGATTAGTCTTAAGAACATCTTTCTGTTTATAGATATTAAGATTAGCTTTAAGATCTTCAAGCCATGGAAGACTTACAATAAACTTACCTGACTCAGAGATACCAGCTTCATACATATCATATTCAACATCATTGATATTTACATAGCCATTCTCTTCATCAATCGTTATTTTTGGCATTAAGTATCTCCTTCCTTACTTTGACACCAGTATCAGCATCATTAGTAATACTATTCTCATCAGCCCATGTAGGATAGAAAATCTCCATATCTCCACCAAGCTCTACCTCTTTATTCTGGATCATGGGATCATCATTCCATTTCATTTCTGTAGTTAATACCTGGTTTAAGAATGCTATACAATCATAGTTATCTCTTACCATGTAATAACTGGCATCATGAATCTGAGCTACTGGAATAATGTCATACCTGTACTTGCTATTCCAAACCTTATCCATAGTAGCATTTACTGCTCTGCAATTAAGCAATCCAAATGACTGACCTAATGCATTACCAGCAGTTCTTGCTTCTGCAGCTGCTTCTTTAGGGGTATTCCTATTTCTCATAACACATGCATTAAGCAAAGGAGTTCTAACCTTTAATCCAAATGCACATGTAACATATCCTTTATTCTCAGCATCTTTCAAATGAGATTTAACCCAATTATCAGATACTTTATAAAGATCATGATATGCTTTCTCTATCTGTTTAGCTTTCTCTTCAGAGAAACCAAAGTGATCCATGAGAGTAAGATAAGTACCTTGATAAGTAAGAGCAAATGTAGCAGCTTTACTATTCTGTCTCAGATCTGGATGTACCTTCTTAATACTGTTAATGATTTTTACTTCATTCTCAGGATGCTCCTGTAATTGTTTGGTTATATCAGTCATCTGATCTTTGAAGTAATGATAACTTCTCAGACAATGGCCATCATAACCTTCTGTATATACCTTAACCTTATTTGGATCATTGGTAGTAATAGCAGATATTCTATCTTCCAGACTTCTGTAATCACAACCCATGAATACCCAACCTTTAGGTGCTCTGAATATAGACTTAATCAGATGAGCATAAGGTGAACCAGTACTAGGCAACTGCTGTAAGTTAATATCAGAACTGGATAGTCTTCCCGATACAGTACCACCTAAATGGAAGTTACCATACAGTCTTTTACCTCCAAGAGAATCAGGTGCTGACTCAAATGCAGGAATAAAAGCTGTAAGTATCTTCTGTGCTTTAGACCAGTTAACTATATTCTCAAGAAGCTTATCTGGATTCTTAATATTCATCTCCTCTATTACATCAGAAGATGTACTGGGAGATTTCTTCTTAGTCAGTTTAGTAACAGGTTTCTTCATTACTCCATATAACAGACAGGTAAGATGCTTATTAGAACCAGGATTAAATTTAATAGGATAATCTTTTTTAGTCTTATTAAGCTTATGACCTTCACTATTCCACTTATCTGCAAGAGACTGAGACAGTATATCTTCTACCTGCTTAACTCTTGGATCATTACTGATATCATCAAAACACTGACCAATCTTATCTTCCAACTCTCTCTTGGCTTTAACAAGACTAGGTTTATCAATAAATAATCCACCTAACTGAGTATAGGTAATAACCTTAAGACTAGGTAAAAAGATATTCTTATAAGTATCTACTTGCTTCTCTTCTATAAGCTTATTGGAATACTTCTCATAAAGATAATAAGTACTTAATACATCCTTAAGATTGTATTCAAGCAATACCTTATCATCTATATTTTCAGTATCATCTCCTACCTTAATACCATAATCACCTGAATACTCCATAGCCAGTTCCTTTAATCCAAGATGATTTCCAGCACAGGAGTTGGTGCAAAGATATGCCATAAGCATAGTATCATCAAAGCACCCAGTACGAAATAAATTAGAAAGACCTTCATATTGACCTTTCCTGTCTTCCAATCCATTCATATAAAGATTATAAATAAGATTGGTAGCATCAAAAGCCATGTTATGGAATACAAGCTTACCAGTATAGGTATCAAAGAAACTCTTAAGTAAACTCATAATAGGTTTCTTATTATCTATTCTGAAAGCTACACCATCATGTTTGGAATAGGCAAATGCAATAGAAATAAGACCAGCATTATAGAATTTAAGACCATTACACTCTATATCACAGGTAAGAGTTGGATATGATTTAAGTTTCTGTAATGCCAGATCTATAGATCTAATATCATCAGGATACTCAGCATTATTAATAATATAGTTACTCTGGTTCTCATAAGTACCATCTATAATCTGCTTAACTATGTTATCAGTTAACTCTCTCTTTTCCTTAAACATAGGATTATAGACTTCTGCCATAGGCTTAATACCATACAGAAATGTACCTTTGTTATTAATGATAGGTTCTGCATAAATAACTTTATGATGAGTTAATTCCTTCCATGCATCCTTATCATAAACAACATAAACATTATCAGAACTTAAAGTTTCGTAAACTTTCTTTCTCTCTTCCTTGGTTTTAGGAAGATCTTTCAAATTTATTCTTTCCATAATTCTCTCTCAATTATGTACAGTAAGTGAATCGTGTTACCCAATATTGAAGTATTTCCTCAATAGGCTGTTCTCCTCTTGCATCTATTTCCTCTCTTAGGAATCCATTAGGAGCATCTCCACATTTAACTATTGTGAATATCATATCAAGCTGTTCCTGTAGTCTCCCTATATTGATTTCATCAGGCTGATTATTAATCTGCTTCATAAGCCAGCTAAGACATTTATTCTTGTCATTTCTGGCTTCTTTTTTGGCTTCTGTAACATCCTGATTATTTTTAATAAGGCTGAGAATAGGATTTGTTACAATCCTATCCCAGCCATTAACAAACGTATCAATAAGCCTTGTCTTATCAATCTGTATCTGTTTAGATTTGGAAATCAATTCTAGTCCTCCAATATTCTATTTGATCTTTGATATCTATAATATTGGATTTACCAGATCTGACTATTTCAATATTTCTGAACAAATCTTTCCGTGCCTCCTGAAGCAGATTCTGATAAATCTGTCTTTGAGTATTCTCAGAACCACCATGCTCATTAAGCTTGTTCTTAATCAGATTAGTAACACCTGCAATCCATTCATGGATAAATGGGTAATCTGTTACAAGGTTTTCATTAGGATTACCACCAAGCATGTCTGTAACCCAAAACTCATTACAAACACTTTTGATATCTTTAAGAACATCCCAGCTTGTAACATCCTTATCCGTATCCATA
>Ga0256404_1001027_pt1 | contig 70514 bp, 46 predicted proteins | sample RumenRJG_01DNA_FD_185990 | JGI IMG/M metagenome (GOLD analysis project Ga0256404, IMG submission 185990) | Bovine rumen microbial communities from Lethbridge, Alberta, Canada - RJG_01 | ecosystem: Host-associated > Mammals > Digestive system > Stomach > Rumen | place: Canada: Alberta | collected... | reverse complement strand
GTGATGGACCAGTCGCTGGCGTGGGGCTACTTTGCCGCCATTGTGTGCTATGTGGTTACGCTCGTGATGGCAGACCTTACAGCCGACAAGTTCCAGGAATACTATCCAGAGTGGCAGGGCATCAGCATCCCTCAGCCGTTCTGTCAGAGCTTTGTGCCTTTTGCCCTGATTATCGGCAAAGCGCTTGATATGATTCCAGGCTTCAACCGCCTGAATATCGATGCCGACGGCCTGAAGAAGAAGTTCGGCGTGCTGGGTGAACCGTTGGTGTTGGGCGTCATTGTTGGTGCCCTCATCGGTTGTCTGGCACAGCTCGATATCAAGAAGATTCTCTTCCTGGGTGTCACGATGGGTGCCGTTATGGAACTCATTCCCCGTATCACCAGTCTCTTTATCGAGGGTCTGAAACCCATCGCCGAGAAGACGCAGGAGGTGGTCAAGCGTAAGTTCAACGGCAAGAAGATATATATCGGTATGTCACCAGCCGTAGTCATCGGTCACCCCACCACGTTGGTCGTTTCCCTGCTGCTCATTCCCGTGGCTTTGGGCCTTGCTGTGGTGCTCCCAGGCAACCAGTTCCTGCCTCTGGCCTCGCTGGCTGGCATGTTCTACCTGTTCCCTGTGGTGTTGCCTTTCACGAAGGGTAACGTTGTCAAGACGTTCATCATCGGACTCGTTGCGCTGGCTGTCGGCCTCTACTTCGTTACCGATATGGCACCAGCCTTCACACAGGCCGCCCATACCGTCTTCGAGCAGACTGGCGACAAAGCAGCCGATATTCCCGCAGGTTTTGAGGGTGGTGCTCTCGACTTCGCCTCGTCGCTCTTCGGCTGGGTTATCTACAAGTGTGTGGCCTACCTGAAGTGGATTGGTGCAGCTGTCCTCACGTTAATCACGGTGGGTCTGGTTGTCTATAACCGCCTCCGCATTGTAAAAGAAGAAAAACTCAATAAATAAAAAATAGAAATGAAAAGAAACATTCTTTCCCTAACCCTCCTGGCAATGACATTCGTTTCTGTCAACGCACAGGAAGCCGACCGCTTCGTTGGTGCCCAGCATGTTCGTTTCCAGACCGCCTGCCATCCTCAGGATGTGAAAGGCTACGACACGAAGACCCTTCGTGAGCGTTTCGTGATGGAGAAGGTGATGGCCGCAGACTCTATCCTGCTGACCTACAGCCACTACGACCGTTTCATCTTTGGCGGTGCTATGCCAGTGAACAAGACCCTGAAACTGGAGAACTTTTGGGAGTTGGGTCTCGATGTCGATAAGAACATCAAGGAGAAGTATTTCCTTTACAACCGTGAGATAGGTATTGTCAACTGTGGCGAGGGCGACGGTATTGTCATCGTCGATGGCAAGGAGTATGCACTCTCTCCCAAGGAGGCGCTGTACGTTGGTCGTGGCCACATCGGCAAGGACAAGGATGTCAACAAGGAGGTGCTCTTCCGCTCGAAGGATGCCTCGAAGCCTGCTAAGTTCTACCTGAACTCGGCCACCGCCCACCAGCACTACAAGACGCAGTGGATCACCCTCGACGGTCGTAAGGGCTCGTTGAAGGCTGCTGTCTGGGGACCTGTCGGTTCGCTGGAGGAGTGCAACAACCGCACCGTCTATAAGCTCATCGTCAACGACGTACTGGAGGAAGGCCCCTGCCAGCTCCAGCTTGGTCTGACCCAGCTCAACCCAGGTGCTGCGTGGAACACGATGCCTCCTCACACCCACGGTCGCCGCATCGAGGCCTACTACTATTTCAACCTCCCGCAGGAGCAGACCATTGCCCACATCATGGGCCAGCCTGAGGAGAGTCGTGTGGTATGGCTCCACAACGACCAGGCTATCATGTCGCCAGAGTGGTCTATGCACGCTGCTGCAGGCACCTATTACTATACCTTCATCTGGGGTATGGCTGGCGAGAACCTCTACTATAACGATAAGGACAACATCCCCGTCATCGATATTCGATGACGGAATTTAGAATTAAGAATTATGAATTGAGAGTTGTCGGCTGCGCCGATTTAGAATTAAGAATTATTGCAATGAGTGACTTCGGAAAGATGATAGACGAAAAATGTCTTATGTTTGCAGCAAGAATTGTGAATTTATGCTGTTTCTTAGATAGCGAAAAAAAAGGAAAGCATATAATTGACCAAATCATGCGTAGCGGAATGAGCATTGGAGCCAATTATTCGGAGGCTGAATGTGCAATTAGCGATAATGATTTTGTGGCGAAGCTATACATCTCTTTAAAAGAATGTAATGAGACTCTCTATTGGTTACGTTTGCTGAGAAAGATTAATGACTTGGACGAAAAGCTATTTTGTTCCATCTACGATGATGGAGAAGAAATAAAGCGGCTTTTAGTTTCAATAATCAAGACGAAGCGAAAAAACATGAGCGAAAATAATTCTTAATTAATAATTTATAATCGACATCGTCGATAACTCTAAATTCTAAAATCAAAATTCTAAATTCATAAGTATTATGAGCGCTGTTCAAACTACTAAGATGTCCAATTTCCGTTGGGTCATCTGTGTGTTGCTCTTCCTGGCAACCACTGTCAACTACATGGACCGTCAGGTCTTGTCATTAACCTGGAAGGACTTCATTGCCGTCGACTTCCACTGGACCGATGCCCACTACGGCTACATCACCGGTCTCTTCTCTGCATTCTATGCCATTGCCAACCTCTTTGCTGGTAAGTTCATCGACTGGATGGGTACCAAGAAAGGTTACCTCATCGCCATCTTCGTGTGGTCAACAGGTGCTGTTCTACATGCAGGCTGTGGCTGGGCAACGATGAATATTGAGGGTTACGATAATATCGAGGCCCTGCGACTGGTACAGGCAGGCAGCGATGCTGCTGTGGCTATTGCCACCATCTCTGTGTGGCTGTTCCTCTCTTGTCGTCTGATCCTTGCTGTCGGTGAGGCAGGCAACTTCCCTGCAGCCATCAAGGCCACTGCCGAGTATTTCCCCGCTAAGGACCGTGCCTTCGCCACCTCTATCTTCAATAGCGGTGCGTCGGTTGGTGCCCTTGCAGCTCCCGCCACTATTCCCCTGCTGGCTCGTGCCTGGGGTTGGGAGATGGCATTCATCGTCATTGGTGTGCTGGGCTATGTATGGATGGGCCTGTGGATGTGGGCTTACGACAAGCCACGCAAGAACAAGCACGTCAACCAGGCTGAGCTGAACTATATCGAGCAGGACAACGACCTCGCCACCGTCCAGAACCGCGAGGAGCAGAAGGAAGAGGCCGCTATCCCCTTCTTCAAGTGCCTCACCTACAAGCAGACCTGGTCGTTCATCGTGGGTAAGTTCATGACCGACGGCGTCTGGTGGTTCTTCCTCTTCTGGGCTCCTGCCTATTTCTCTGACCAGTATGGCTACACCTCCGACTCTGCTATGGGTATCGCCCTCATTTTCACGCTCTATGCCATCGTTACCATTCTCTCTATCGGTGGTGGCTACCTGCCCAAGATTTTCGTCGAGAAGCTCGGCATGAATCCCTATCTCGGCCGCATGCGTGCTATGCTCATCTTCGCCTGCTTCCCCGTGCTGGGTCTGCTGGCACAGCCCCTTGGTGCCTATAGCGCCTGGTGGCCTGCCATCCTCATCGGCCTCCTTGGTGCCGGTCATCAGGCATGGTCTGCCAACCTCTTCTCTACCGTCGGCGACATGTTCCCCAAGTCCACCATCGGTACCCTCGTAGGTCTCGGCACCGCTGTCGGTGGTCTCGGCTCTATGGCCATCAACTTCGGCTCTGGCGTCTTCTTCACATGGGCTGAGGGTCAGGGCACTGCCTTCCAGGTGATGGGCTTCGAAGGAAAGCCTGCCGCCTACATGGTTGTCTTCTCCTTCTGTGCCGTTGCCTACCTCATTGGCTGGTGCATTATGAAGGCCCTCGTACCCAAGTACAAGCCCGTCGTTGCTGAAGACTAATCATCAATACTAACATAATCAGGAAGTCCACACGGGCTCCCTTTTTTTGTGTCAAATAATTAGGCCATTAGTCCCTGATTTCCTCTTTTTACGTACCATTTGCAAAATAGATTCCACATTCCCCCTTTTTCGCTGGAATCCCTTTATACAGAGGGATTGTGAGAGGTGGAACCTCCAAATAGGTTCCACCCAGATTCCACCTAGGTTCCACCCCTCCATTGCAATTGCATCACAGAAAGAAGAGGTGGAATCTTGGTGGAATCTAGGTGGGGTTTAGGGGGGAGTCTTTTAAGGTCTTCTGCTGTGTAACTATTTGAAATAGAGGCAAATAAATTTAAAGGGGTGGAATGTTAAATCTTTTTTGAAAACACCTCAAAAAAAGGATATGTGCAGAAAATACAGTTAGTAAGCACCTGTTATTAGCCTAATACAGCGCTGTATTAGGCTAATCCAGACACAGGATAGCTGTATCTGGATGCTGGTACAGCTGATATAGAAACTAATATACCCTCTAATTAACTCAGTCAAGGAAGCCTTGTTTGCGCAAAGCCTCTAGGAGGCCTGCAGACATGGCTTCGTTGTCGCGACGGGTATAGCGGATGTCGGTGAAGATCTGGGCGAGGGTGGCCTTGTGGTTGATTTCGCAGAAGTGGCGGTTCTCCTCCAGATTCTCCTTGTCGTTATAGTAGGCGTCGATGTCGGAGGGGGTGTAGTCGTGGTAGGTCTCGCTGTGGACGAAGCTCTCCAGGGGCAGGCGGTCGCTGAGTGAGCCTTCCTCGGCAGGCCAGCCAACGGTGAGTGTGGCGACGGGCATGACGAGACGGGGGAGCTGGAGGATGTCGATAATCTGCTGGGGCTGATAGACGGTGGTGCCTAAGTAGCAGTAGCCCAGACCTTCCTCGTCCATGAGGTTGCAGAGCGTCTGCGTGTAGAGCAGGGCGTCGATGGCGGCATTCTGGAAGGAGAGGAAGTTGTCGTAGCCTGGCTGGGCTTGGCGCTCCTCACACCAGCGGGTGGTGCGGTGGAAGTCGGCACAGATGGTAAGCACCACGGGGGCTTGCGTCACCATGGGCTGGTTGAAGTGAGCAGGAGCCAGGCACTGCTTCATCGTGGCGTCGCGGGTAACGACGACGGAGTAGAGCTGCAGGTTGCCCATAGTCTGTGTGTGACTGGCCTCTGTGAGGAGGCGGTTGAGGAGCTCTTGGCTGACCTCTTTCTCGGAATATTGGCGGATGGAACGCCTTGTCAACAGATTTTTCATGGTGCAAAAGTACAAAAAAATACTGAAATGGGAAACAATTTGGTAAATTTAATGGTGAAAGTTGTCTGAAAGTGGAAACTTCTTTGTAACTTTGCACGCGATAAACGTTTATTGATCATGATGACAGACATGAAGGTGACGCTGGTTGAGCGTGTGGCCCGTCGTTTGGCAGGTGCCAGCCAGCACACAGAGAGTCCGTTGACAGAACAGCAGGCTCAGCAATTGTTGGATAAGATGTTTGGTGCGTTGACGGCTGACGAACAGCAGTTGATGGCCAAGGTGGCTGATGCTGCCGTCAAGGAGGTGGCGCAGAACCAGCGTCCGGAGGTGACGGAGGTGCGCCCGAGGGAGTTGGAGTGCGACGTGGTGCGCTTCCAGAACAACAAGGATAAGTGGGTGGCCCTGGTGGGTCTGCTCAACGGCTATCCCTATGAGATCTTTACTGGTCTGCAGGACGACGAGGAGGGTATCCTGTTGCCGAAGTCAGTGACCAAGGGAAAGATTATCAAGCAGGTGAACAACGACGGTACGAAGCGTTACGACTTCCAGTTTGAGAACACCCGCGGCTATAAGATTACTGTAGAGGGATTGTCGGAGAAGTTCAACCCTGAGTACTGGAACTACGCCAAGCTGATTAGTGGCGTGCTGCGCTACCGCATGCCCATTGAACACGTCATCAAGCTGGTGTCTTCGCTGCAGCTGCAGTCGGAGAACATCAACACGTGGAAGAACGGCGTGGAGCGTGCCCTGAAGAAGTATCTGGGCGAAGGTGCTGAAGAGGGTGAAGTAAAGAACGAAGAGTGACGGATGACGATAACGCAGGGCAGCATCCGACTGCAAGACATGCGCTTCTACGCCTACCACGGCGTGATGGAGCAGGAGCGACGCGTAGGTGGTGAATACCTGGTGTCGCTGCAGGTGGAGACCGACCTGAGTCGTGCAGCCCTCAGCGATGCCGTCGCTGACACCGTCAACTATGCGGAGCTCTACGAGGTGGTCCGACGCGTGATGGCCGAGCCCTCGCAATTGCTGGAGCATGTGGCGGGTAGGATAGGGCAGTGCGTGCTGGACGAATTTCCGCAGATAACGGCGCTGACCGTCAGCGTGACGAAATGTAATCCACCGATGGGTGCCGACTGTAAGGGCGCGAGTGTGGAATTAAGAATTGAGAATTAAGAATTTAGAATTTAGAGTTATCGCTTCGCGATTATGAATTAAGAATTAAGAGTGAGACGACTATACCTATTTATATTAATGATATGCGTGGCAGTGGCTGGTGTTGCTGCCAACAAGCGTTTTACGCTGGTCATCGACGCTGGTCATGGTGGTCATGATGCAGGTGCGGTGGGCAAGATTACCAAAGAGAAGATTATCAACCTGAACGTGGCGCTGGCCTTCGGTAAGCTGGTGGAGCAGAACTGTCCGGATGTGAAGGTGGTATATACCCGCAAGACTGACGTCTTCATTCCCCTGCACACCCGTGCCGACGTTGCCAACAAGAACAAGGCCGACCTGTTTATCTCCATCCATACCAATGCCCTGCCGAAGGGACATATCTCGCGAGGTTTGGAGACCTATACGCTGGGTATGCACCGTGCTGCCGACAACCTCGCCGTCGCTAAGCGTGAGAACGAGGTCATCCTCTATGAGAAGGACTATAAGCAGCGCTATCAGGGCTTCGACCCCAATTCGTCGGAGAGCTATATCATGTTTGAATTCATGCAGGACCACAACATGGCGCAGAGCGTGGAACTCGCCAAGTTCGTACAGCGTCGCACGTGTGCTGCAGCCAATCGTCAGAACAAGGGCGTGAAGCAGGCTGGATTCCTGGTGCTGAGAGAAACGTCGATGCCCAGCTGCTTGATAGAGCTGGGATTCATCTCGACACCTGATGAGGAGCGCTACCTCGATTCTTCTACGGGTGTCAGCCAGTTGGGTTATGGCATCTATCAGGCTTTCGTGGACTATAAGCGGAAATACGACACCAACGTGGGTGTTCCCTATAAGGTAGAGCCCCAGCCGAAGGAAGAGGTGCAGATTCCTACTGTCGTTCCTGAACCCGTCAAGCAAGAGGTAAAGCTGGAGGACAAGAAGGAAAGTAAGAAAGAGAAGAAACGTAAGAAGAAGGAAGCTGAGGAAAAGGTGGACAGCGTTGCCGCTCAGAAAGCAGCTGTCGTGGAACAGCCAGCAGCTATTCCTGCAGAGAAACCTGCAGAAAAACCTGTTGTGAAGCCCGTTGAGAAACCTACGGAAAAACCTGCAGAGAAACCCGCCGAGAAGCCTGCGGCTCCAGTTCCTGCAGCCCAGCCTGCAAAGCCTGTCGAGAAACCAGCAGCCCAACCTGTGAAACCTGCTGTTGCTGATTCTTCTGTCCCTGTTTTCAAGGTGCAGATTCTGGCCAGTGGCTCGAAGTTGTCGCCCTCGTCGCCTCAGTTCAAGGGTCAGACGGGTATCGACTGCTACGAAGAAGGTGGGCTGTATAAGTTCACGGTCGGTGCATCTACGGACTATAACGAGATATACCAGTTGCGTAAGTCGTTGCTGGATAAGTTCCCTGAAGCCTTCATCATCGCCTTCAAGAACGGTCAGAAGACGGATGTGCGTCAGGCGATAGCAGAGTTTAAGAGCAGAAAGACGAAAAAGTAAATAACAACGGATATGAAATTTACAAAGGAAATCAAGATAGCACTCGTATCGATATTCGGTATCGTCGTGCTGTTCTTCGGATTGCAGTTCCTGAAAGGACTGAGTGTCTTCTCAAGCGACAATGCGATGTATGTGGCGTTTTCTGATGCTACAGGTCTGGCAGTGTCGTCGCCCGTATATGCCAATGGCTATCGTGTGGGTGTGGTGAAAGCGCTTGACTATGACTACGATCCTCATGGAAAGATTATTGCTGAGATTGGTCTGAACAAGCAGATGCGCGTGCCTGTGGGTTCGCGTGCTGAGCTGGCCAGCGACCTGCTGGGAAATATCAAGATTAATCTGGTGCTCTCTGACGACCCCATCCACATGATTGGCGTCGGCGACACTATCAGCGGTGATATGGAGCAAGGTATCATGAGTAAGGTGGGCGAGATGATGCCCGTCATCATGGATATCGCCCCCAAGCTGGACAGCATCATGAGCAGTCTGAATCTGCTGTTGTCAGACCCTGCCCTGCGCAATACGCTACACAACGTAGAGGGAATGACGGACAACCTGAATGCTACCAGTCAGGAGCTGAGAACGCTGTCGGCTTCTCTGAACCGCGAGATGCCCACCATGATGAATAAGGCCAACGGCGTGCTGGACAATACCCAGCAGTTGACGCATAACCTGTCGCAAATCGACGTAGCAGCGATGAATGCCAAGGTCAACCAGACGCTGGCTAACGTGGAGCAGATGACACAGCGCCTGAACAGCAACGAGGGTACGCTGGGACTGCTGATGCGCGACCAGACACTCTATAACAACCTGACAGCCACAGCTGCAAGTGCCGACTCACTGCTGACAGACCTGAAGGCTCATCCGAAGCGCTACGTACACTTCTCGATTTTTGGGAAAAAGGACAAGTAAAAAGTCTGTAATTTTTAATTTGTCTAAATAGGAAAGGTGCTATAATATTTTTCTACAGAATTGTCAGAAGTGCCTGATATTTCAAACGTTTAGCGCTCCTCATTTACGATACATGCACATCGCCGTAGCGGTGTGCATGTATGCGCTAAAATGCTGAAATATAAAGAGATAGATTTTTGCAAGTGTGTTGATGGATAAAAAGTCTAAAAATAATCTTAACGCTTGCAATATCAGTGATTTACGGAAATTGGTCTTTGTTCGTATAAAAACCGAAGATTTGCAGAATTGAAAAAAAATTGCGACCTTTGCATTCGAAAACAACAATAACCAAAAAAGACTAACAATCGTCTTTTCGTTAAACAAAAAAAACAGTAACGCCGCATGGTAAATAATCCAAAGGCGCTTTGGGACAACTGCCTTAGTCTGATTAAGGACAACGTCACGGAGCAGCAATACAAGACATGGTTCGCGCCCATCGTGTTCGAGAAATACGATGAGGAACACCAGTCTGTGCTCGTACAGGTACCTAGTATGTACGTGTATGAGTACTTGGAGCAGTACTATGTGAACTTGCTGAGCAAGGTGCTGACACGTTGCTTCGGACAGAAGGTCCAGCTGAACTATCGTGTCGTTACTGACAAGCAGCACCGCATTAATACAGTGGTGGAGGGTGAGGAGCCTACCAGCGTAGAGCCCGCACCAGCAACAAATCGTGCTAATAAGGCACCTACGACGCTAGATGTTGTTGAGCGTGACCTGAATCCGCAGCTGGATATCCATAAGACCTTCCATAACTATATTGAGGGCGACAGCAATAAGTTGCCACGCACCGTGGGACTGTCTATTGCCGAGCATCCAGGAAAGTCGACGTTCAACCCCTTCTTCGTCTTTGGTCCCTCAGGCTGTGGTAAGACCCACCTTATTAATGCTATAGGTGTGCGTTGCAAGGAGATGTACCACCAGAAGCGTGTGCTGTATGTGTCGGCACGTCTCTTCCAGGTGCAGTTTACCGATGCCAGCCGTAAGAATACCGTCAACGACTTCATCAACTTCTACCAGAGCATTGATGTGCTGATTGTCGATGATGTTCAGGAGTGGGCAACTGCTGAGAAGACGGTGGCTACGTTCTTCCACATCTTCGATCACTTGTCACGTCTGGGTAAGCAGATTATCCTGGCCAGCGATCGTCCACCAGTTGACTTGGGATGGTTGCCAGAGCGTATGCTGACACGTTTCTCTTCTGGACTGATTGCAGAGTTGGAGAAGCCCAATGTGCAGCTGTGCATAGATATCCTGAATGCCAAGTGCCGTCGTGACGGTCTGAAGATTCCTGCTGACGTCATCCAGTTTATTGCTGAGACGGCCAACGGTTCTGTCCGTGACTTGGAAGGTGTCGTCAATTCGTTGCTGACCTATTCGATTGTCTATAATACGAATGTCGATATGCGATTGGCTGAGCGCGTGGTCAAGCGTGCTGTGAAGATTGATAACAAGCCGCTGACCGTCGATGATATCCTGGAGAAGGTCTGCAATCACTATCATGTGCCACAGCAGCATGTGTTCAGCAAGAGCCGCAAGCGTGACTTCGTAATGGTGCGCCAGGTGTCGATGTATCTGGCTCAGAAATACACCAAGATGCCTGCATCACGCATCGGACAGCTTATTGGTGGGCGTGACCACTCGACCGTTATTCATAGCTGTTCTACCATTGAGCAGCGCTTGAAGGTCGATAAGGAATTCTCTGCCGAGCTCACCAGCATTGAAAACTCATTCAAACTGAAGAAATAAAAAACTTCCAACCATTTGGCTGGAAGTTTTTGTTATCTTACTTCTTATTTCAGAAATCTTACAGGTTGTTCTTCTCGATATCCTTGAAGTACTTGTAGGTAGCAACCTTCAACTCGTCAGTAGCAGGCTCATCGGCAACAATAATGCCGTGCTCGTGCATCTGCAGGGCTGAGATAGTCCACTCGTGAGTGACAGCACCCTCGACAGCAGCTTTCAAGGCACGTGCTTTGTGGTGGCCGTTGACGAGAATCATCACCTCTTTGGCATCCATCACGGTACCTACACCAACGGTGAGAGCCAGCTTGGGAACCTTGTTGACGTCGTTGTCGAAGAAACGGCTGTTGGCAATGATGGTGTCCGTAGTCAGCGTTTTTACGCGAGTACGGCTGGTCAGTGAGCTGTAAGGCTCGTTGAAGGCGATGTGTCCGTCAGGGCCGATACCGCCAATGAACAGGTCGATACCACCAGCTTCCTGAATCATCTCTTCATAGTGTGCGCACTCAGCAGCCAGGTCCTTGGCGTTGCCGTTGAGGATATGGATGTTTTCTTTGGGGCAGTCGATGTGGTTGAACAGATTGCGAGCCATAAATGAATGGTAGCTCTCTGGGTGCTCCTCAGGCAGTCCCACATATTCGTCCATATTGAATGTCAGCACATTCTTGAACGATACGCGGCCCTCCTTGTTGGCCTTTACCAGGCAGGCATACATTCCTTCGGGTGACGAACCGGTAGGCAAGCCCAGTACAAATGGTTTCTCCTTGGTGGGCTGAAAGGCATTGATGCGCTCAATGACGTGTTCGGCAGCCCATTGCGACATTTTCTGATAGTCGGGTTCAATAATTACTCTCATAAGCGAAAAATATAAAGTTTTTTGTCTTATCGGGTGCAAAGGTAAAGAAAAAACAAAAAATAAAAGAATAAATAGAATAAAAAAAGAAAGAAAATTCGTACCTTTGCACGGATATATCATAAATATGTATGAAAGAATTTGTTATCTCTGAAGCCAAGGCCGAGACTGCCGTGCTCGTTGGACTCATTACACAGCAGCAGGATGAGGCTAAGACTAAGGAATATCTCGACGAACTGGAATTCCTTGCCGATACTGCCGGTGCTGTCACTGTGAAGCGTTTTACGCAGAAGGTGCAGGGCCCCAGTCAGGTGACGTATGTCGGTAAGGGAAAGCTCGAAGAGATTCACCAATATATCAAGCAACAAGAAGATGCCTATTACGACTGGCTCGACGCTGGCTCACCAGAGCCTGAGGAAGGTCAGGAGGCTCCACAGCCAGTGGGAATGGTAATCTTCGATGATGAATTGTCGGCTAAGCAGATGCGTAATATCGAGAACGAGCTGAAAGTCAAGATATTAGACCGTACCTCGCTGATTCTGGATATCTTCGCTATGCGTGCCCAGACCGCCGAAGCTAAGACACAGGTGGAGCTGGCACAGTATCGCTATATGCTGCCTCGTCTGCAACGCCTCTGGACACACTTGGAACGTCAGGGTGGCGGTTCTGGCTCTGGTGGCGGTAAAGGTTCTGTGGGTCTGCGTGGTCCTGGTGAGACCCAGTTGGAGATGGACCAGCGTATCATACGCCAGCGCATCTCGCTGTTGAAAGAGCGCTTGGTGGAAATAGACAAACAGAAGACAACTCAGCGTAAGAACCGTGGTCGCTTGATTCGCGTGGCACTGGTGGGCTATACCAATGTCGGTAAGAGCACGATGATGAATCTGCTGTCGAAGAGTGATGTTTTTGCCGAGAACAAACTCTTCGCCACCCTTGATACGACGGTGCGCAAGATGACCATCGATAATCTGCCTTTCCTGTTGGCTGACACGGTGGGTTTTATTCGCAAGTTGCCCTCTGATTTGGTGGAGTCGTTCAAGTCTACGCTCGATGAGGTTCGTGAGGCTGACCTGCTGGTGCATGTGGTGGATATATCCCATCCCGATTTTGAAGAACAGATTCGCGTGGTTGAGGAAACCTTGAAGGAACTGGGCTGCGCTGAGAAGCCTGCCATGTTGGTGTTCAACAAGATTGATGCCTATACGTGGGTAGAGAAAGAGACCGACGACCTGACACCCGTTACCAAGGAGAACCTGACGCTCGACGACCTGAAGCAGACGTGGATGGCACGTAGTGGTGAGAACCAGCACTATCTGGAGTGCCTGTTCATCTCCGCCAAGCAAAAAGAGAACATCGACACGCTGCGCGAAATTCTCTACAAACGTGTCCGTGAACTCCACGTTCAGAAATACCCGTATAACGACTTCCTGTATACTATTGAGGAGCAGGATGAAGGTATGTAAAAGAAGAATATTGAACCAAACACAAAATAGATGATTTTATGAGAGACTACAGATTTTTGACAGACGACGAGATTCGTGTACTCGAAAACAATAGCTGCTGGGCTGAGGACTGGCAGCGTGTACAGGTTGCTGAGGAGTTTTCTCCCTATAACTTCCACCGTGTCATTTTCTATGGCGATATCCGACTGGGTGTCTTCGAAAAACAGGTAGAAGTTTCTAAAGGCTTTGTAAAACACTCAGGCATTAACGACGCAACCTTGCGTAACGTCACCGTTGGCGATAACTGCCTCATTGAGAAAGTGGGCAACTTCATCAACAACTATACGATAGGTAACGACTGCTACATCTCGAACATTTCCACGATGGAGACTACTGAAGGTGCCTCGTTTGGTGAGGGCCATCTTATCAGTGTGCTCAACGAGATGGGTGATGGCAACGTGGTACTCTTCCACGACTTGAACTCACAGTTGGCCGCCTTCATGGTCAAGTATTTCAAGGACAAACAACTGAAGGACAGTCTGACACGCTTGATTAATGAGGAGATACGCTTTACTCAGCCAGAGCGTGGCACCATCGGCAATGGTGTGAAGATTATCAACTCCAAGGAGATTACCAATACCGTCGTCAAGGAAGACTGTGAGATCAATGGCGCAGCCCGTCTGAGCGACTGTACCATCCTTTCTTCGAAAGACGACTCGGTATATATCGGAACTGGCGTTATCTGCGAGAACAGCATCATCTCCAATGGCTGCTCTATCACCAACTCCGTGAAGATGCAAGACTGTTTCGTGGGCGAGGCCTGTCAGATAACCAATGGCTTTACTGCTGAGGCCAGCGTATTCTTTGCCAACAGCTATATGGCTAATGGTGAGGCGTGTGCTGCCTTCTGCGGTCCGTTCTCTGCCTCACACCATAAGAGCTCGCTGCTCATTGGTGGTGAGTTCTCATTCTACAATGCAGGCTCGAACACCAACTTCTCCAACCATGCCTATAAGATGGGTCCCTTGCACTATGGCGTTCTTGAGCGTGGTTCGAAGACGGCTTCTGGTGCCTATGTGCTGATGCCCGCTAAGATTGGCTCGTTCTCGGTCTGCTTTGGTAAGCTGATGAACCATCCCGACATGCGCTGCTTGCCCTTTGCCTATCTGTTGGCTTATGGGGAGACTATGTATATTGTCCCAGGTCGTAACATTACCACGGTGGGTCTTTACCGCGATATCAAGAAGTGGCCTAAGCGCGACAAGCGTGCCGCCTCCAGTCGTAAGAGCATCATCAACTTCGACTGGCTGTCACCTTTCACCGTTGGTGAGATCGTAGAAGGTAAGAAGATCCTGGAGAATCTGCGCCAGGCTGGTGGTAAGAATGTGTCGTCATACAACTTCCAGGAGTATATCATCAATGCCTCGTCGCTGAAGAAGGGTATCAAGTACTATGATATCGCTCTGCGCATCTATATGGGTGCCGTGCTGAAGCGCGCTGTTAAGGGCAACTGGCTGGGTAAGCCTGTAGGTGAAATCGGTTTGGGACAATGGAACGACCTCTCTGGTCTGCTGTTGCCCGCCAGTGAGGAGGAACGCCTGCTCAATGACATCAAAAATGGAACCATTGAAAGCATCCGTGAGGTGATAGACCGCTTCAATAACATCAACGAGCATTACCGCGAATACCAGTGGACGTGGACCTACCAGCTGATTCTCGACTACTATGGTCTCGACGAACTCAACGATGCAGCCATCCAGCGCATCCGTGAGGACTATGTCAAGGCCCGTCGTGCATGGATTGCTGAAATCCGTAAGGATGCTGAGAAGGAGTTCGCTATGGGCGATGTAGAGCAGGAAGTTTTCGATGACTTTATATCAAAATTGGATCACGAAATAGATTATGAAGATTAAATTGTCTTTACTTTTAGCTGTTAGCTGCTGGCTGTTGGCTACTTCCTGCAGCAAGTATAAGTACGACGAAGTGAAGGGCGACCTGTCGAAGACGCGTATCTATACGCTCGACAATGGTCTGAAGGTGTATCTCAGTGTGAATAAGGAGAAACCCCGTCTGAATGCTTTCATTGCTGTACGTACAGGTTCCAAGAACGACCCTGCTGAGACGACGGGTCTGGCTCACTACTTGGAGCACCTTATGTTTAAGGGGACCGACAAGTTTGGCGTTACAGATGCTAAGGCTGAGAAGCCATTGCTCGATGAAATAGAACAGCGCTACGAGAAGTATCGCACATTGACAGACCCCGCTGAGCGCCGTCAGGCCTATCACGAAATCGACTCTGTCTCGCAGTTAGCCGCTAAATACTTCATCCCCAACGAGTACGATAAACTGATGGCGGCCATTGGTGCTGAAGGAACTAATGCCTTCACTTCGAATGATGTCACTTGCTATGTCGAGGATATCCCCAGCAACGAGATTGAGAACTGGGCAAAGATTCAGGCCGACCGTTTCCAGAATATGGTTATCCGTGGTTTCCATACTGAGCTGGAAGCTGTCTACGAAGAGTACAACATCAGTCTGACGCAAGACTTCCGCAAGGAGATGGCGGCTATGATGGGTAAATTGTTTCCCACTCATCCCTATGGCTTGCAGACCACGTTAGGTTCTCAGGAGCACTTGAAGAATCCCAGCATTACGAATATCAAGAACTATTTCAAGAAGTGGTATGTGCCCAATAATGTGGCAATCTGTATGGCTGGCGACTTTGACCCTGACGAGGTGATTGCCATCATTGACAAGTATTTTGGTCAGTGGAAACCTGGTGAGGATGTCAGTCAGCCTGAGTTCCCTGCTCTGCCAGAGATAACGGCTCCCATCGACACTACCGTTGTCGGTCCTGAGGCTGAGAACCTGTGGCTGGGCTGGCGTTTTGAGAAAGCCTCTTCGTTGCAGAGCGATACGTTGCGTGTGGTTGATATGATGCTGAACAATGGTACTGCCGGTCTTTTTGATCTCAACATCAACCAGCAGATGAAGATGCTAGGCGCAGAAACCTGGAACTACCAGATGCTTGACCATTCGATGTTCGTACTCATGGGTAATCCCCGTGAAGGACAGACCCTCGACGATGTTCGTAGTTTGCTTCTTGGCGAGATTGACAAACTGAAGAAGGGTGATTTCTCTGACGACCTGCTGCCCTCTGTCATCAACAACTTAAAGTTACGCTATTATAATTCTCTGGAAAGCAATGATGAGCGTGTTGGCGAGTATGTCGAGGCCTTCATTAACGGTACTCCCTGGGAACAGGTCGCCAAGCGTTTAGAGCGTATGGAAGGTATGACGAAGCAGCAAATTATGGACTTTGTCAATCGTCATTTCCAAGACAATTATGTTGCTATTTATAAGCGTCAGGGTGTCGACCCCAACCAGAAGAAGATAGATAAGCCTGAGATTACGCCTATCCCCACCAACCGCGATACTGTCAGCCAGTTTGTGCAGGATATCCAGAATACAAAGGTGAAGCCCATTGAACCTAAGTTCGTGGATTTCCAGAGCGACCTTACCTTTGGCGATATGCCGATGGGCAAGGATGGTAGTGTAAAACTGCCTTATATCTATGTCAAGAATGTGGAGAATGGCCGTTTCACCCTCTCGTTCCGCTATGAGTTTGGTGAGGAGTCTGAGCTGAAGTATGCCTATGCTGCCGAGTATCTCGACTACTTAGGTACCGACAAACTTACCCCCCAGGAGGTGAAGCAGCAATTCTACAAGTTGGCCTGCAACTACAGAATATCTGTCAATGACCGTACCATCACTGTGGAACTCAGTGGCCTGGGCGAGAATATGGCTGAGGCACTGGCGTTGCTTGAGAATGTGTTGCAGCATGCGAAGGTGGATACAGATGCTTACTCCCAGTATATCGCTGTGCGTGAGAAACAGCGTGCCGACAACAAACTCGACCAGCAGTATAACTTTGCATATCTGGTGCAGTATGGTATGTATGGCCCCTACAATGCCTATCGCAATACTCTGACAGCACAGCAGTTGCAGGATATTAATCCCCAGGAACTGTTAGACCTACTGAAACAGTTGAACCAGTACGAGCATACCGTGCTTTATTATGGTCCGATGACTGAGCAGCAGCTTTGTGAGACGGTGGGTAGCGGCCACATCGTTCCTGCCGCTCTGAAACCAGTTCCTGAGGGCAAGCACTATACCAAGCAGCCCACTGCCCAGAGCGAGGTGCTCATTGCACCCTACGATGCCAAGAACATCTACATGCGCATGTTCTGTATTGAAGACAATAAGTTCAATCCCGATGAGGCTGCCGTCAAGGAAGTCTTCAACGAGTATTATGGTGGCGCTATGTCCAGCATCGTCTTCCAGGAGATGCGCGAGAGCCGTGGTCTGGCCTACAATGCCTTTGCCTTCTATGCAGATGCATCGTATAAGGACGATTCGGAATATGCGATGGTACATATCATCACGCAGAACGATAAGATGATGGATTGCGTCCGTCAGTTCAACGTCATTCTCGACACTATTCCGCAGAGTGCTGCATCGTTCAAGGTGGCCAAGGAGGCTGTTCAGAAGCGTATCGCCAGCGATCGTACCACCAAGTACGGACTTATCACCAAGTGGCTGTGGGCTAAACAACGTGGCATCGACTATGATGAGAACGAGCGTATCTACAAGGCCCTGCCTGGCACTACGCTGGAGGATATTGTCAAATTTGAGCAGAGCCGTATGGCCCATAAGACATGGCGCTATGTCATCCTCGGTAATGAGAAGGAGCTTGACATCCAGTCACTCCAGCAGTATGGTCCAGTTCGTCGTTTGACGACAGAAGAGATTTTCGGATATTAGTAACTAACAAATACAAACAACTATTATGGCAAATCCAGTAGCATTCAAGTATGCCCCCATGTTTCAGGTGGGCGAGGACAAGACGGAGTACCGCTTGTTGAGTAAGGAAGGCGTTACAACGTCAGAGTTTGAAGGTAAGCAGATCGTGAAGGTCTCTAAGGAGGCACTGACACTGCTGGCTCAGCAGGCTTTCCACGATGTGGAGTTCATGTTGCGTCGCGAGCATAACGAGCAGGTGGCTAAGATCCTGACCGACCCAGAGGCCTCAGAGAACGATAAGTATGTGGCCCTGCAGTTCCTGCGCAACGCCGAGGTGGCTTGCAAGGGTATCCTGCCTTTCTGCCAGGACACGGGTACGGCTATTATCCACGGTGAGAAGGGGCAGCAGATATGGACAGGTTTTGAGGATGAAGAGGCGCTGAGCCTGGGTGTCTTCAATACCTTTACACAGGACAACCTGCGCTATTCGCAGAACGCTCCGCTGAACATGTACGACGAGGTGAATACCCGTTGTAATCTGCCTGCACAGATTGATATCGAAGCTTGCGAAGGTGCTGAGTATAAGTTTGTGATGGTTGCTAAGGGTGGTGGCTCTGCCAACAAGACCTACTTCTACCCAATGACCAAGGCTACCATCCAGAACGAAGGTACGCTCATCCCGTTCCTCGTAGAGAAGATGAAGTCGCTGGGTACAGCAGCATGTCCTCCATACCACATTGCATTTGTGATTGGTGGTACGTCAGCTGAGAAGAACCTGCTTACCGTGAAGCTGGCCAGCATCAAGTACTACGACGGTCTGCCCACTACAGGCGATGAGACCGGTCGTGCCTTCCGTGATGTTGACCTGGAGCAGAAACTCATCAAGGAGGCTCAGAAGATTGGTCTGGGTGCACAGTTTGGTGGTAAGTACCTGGCTCACGACATCCGTGTGGTCCGTCTGCCTCGTCATGGTGCCTCTTGTCCCATCGGTATGGGTGTTTCTTGCTCTGCTGACCGTAACATCAAGGCTAAGATTAATGCTGACGGTATCTGGTTGGAGAAGATGGATAGCAATCCCACAGAGCTCATCCCTGAGGAGCTGCGCAAGCCTGGTGAGGGGGGCAAGGGCATTGAGATAGATCTTAACGAGGGCATCGATGCTGTTCGCAAGGAACTCTCTAAGTATCCTGTTTCTACCCGTGTCAACCTGAAGGGTACCATCATTGTAGCCCGCGATATTGCTCATGCTAAGCTGAAGGCTCGTCTGGATGCTGGCGAGGGTATGCCCGACTACTTCAAGAAATATCCTGTGCTCTATGCTGGTCCTGCTAAGACTCCAGAGGGTTATCCTTGCGGTTCTATGGGCCCGACCACAGCCAACCGTATGGACCCATACGTTGATGAGTTCCAGGCTAACGGTGCTTCACTCGTCATGATTGCCAAGGGCAACCGTTCTGATGTCGTTACCGAGGCATGTAAGAAGCATGGTGGTTTCTATCTCGGCACTATCGGTGGCGTTGCTGCCGTTCTCTCACAGAGCTCTATCAAGAGCATTGAGTGCGTAGAATATCCGGAACTCGGTATGGAGGCTGTCTGGAAAATTGAAGTAGAGGACTTCCCCGCATTCATCCTCGTGGATGACAAGGGTAACGACTTCTTCAAGACCCTCAAGCCTTGGTGCCCGAGTGGATGTAAGAAGTAAGATGTCTGATTTGAGAACTAAGATATCAATGATTCTTCTGTTGCTGCTGATGGTAACATCAGTGGCAGCAGAAGATATTGTCGTTCAGCGTGGTTGTCGCAGAGGAACACCGCGCCCAGAGAGTATGCGTCTTCGCCGTGGAGGCAGTGAGGGCAGATTGTCAGGTGGTGATTTCTATCACGGTGAACGTCACCAGTTGACTGTATTGGTGGCATTCAACGATCGTCCGTTTGTAGGCGACGAGACAGCCACGCTGACGCAATGGAACAAGATTTTCAATACTAAAAACCTCATGGAGGATCCTTTCAAGGGGTCTGTCCATGACTATTTCTTTGATCAGAGTTATGGCGACTTCAGCATCATCTTCGACTTAATATATGTGCAGGTCAGTGGCGATGCCGAAAAGTATGCCAGTACTTGGTCGGATGATGAGAATTCACAGTATCTCGTCGAGGATGTTATGGAGGAACTCCTGAAGCGTGACATTGACTGGAGTCTCTACGACTGGAATGACGATGGCTACATCAACCAACTGCTCATCATATATGCCGGTAATGGCATGCACGACAGTTCTGGCTCTAATCTGATATGGCCGCACCAGTGGTGGATGAGTGAACACTTGAAGGACCGCCAAGAGGGAGTATATTGTGAGCCTATTCCCGTTTCTTCGGGCGATAAGGACTATCTGGTTGACTGCTACTGCGCCTTGAACGAGTTGACAAAGAATGGCGACTACGGCTCTTTTGGCACCATCTGTCACGAATATACCCATTGCTTCGGATTTCCCGATTTTTACTATAGTGGTGGAAAAACTGTGAATGATTGGGATCTTATGGACTATGGCAACTACAATGGCGACGGTTACCTGCCTCCAGGCTATTCTGCCCACGAACGCTGGTTGATGGGGTGGCTTATTCCTATAGTATTGGACGAGACAACCACGATAACTGATATGCCGGCTTTGGCAGAAGAGGGTAGGGCATATCTTATCCGCAACGATGGCTGTGAGAATGAGTATTACATCGTGGAGAACCGCCAGCCGATGGGGTGGGACGCCGGTCTTCCCAGCAGTGGCATCCTCGTTTTCCATGTAGAATTTGACCCCTCTATCTGGACGAGTACGAAGGTTGCTCCCAACTCTTCCAGCCGTAAGCGTTATGAACTCTTCCATGCTAACAACAAGACATCCGCCTATCAGAGAGCAGACTGGCCTTACCCGTATCAGGAGAACAACTCGTTGACCAATACGTCCTCACCTGCTGCTACACTGAATAATGAAAATCTCGATGGCACTAAGCTGATGTCTAAACCCATCACGAATATGGCTGTCAATAATGGTTTGGCTTCGTTCGACTTTACTGTCACTACTACGGGACTTTGCTCTCAGCCTTCATCCCTCGGTCTTCGTCCTACAGTCCTCTATCGCTTTGGTCCTATAGACGTTGTAAGGACTGCTGATGGAAAGATACAGAAAGTAGTGCGTCGTCCACTTGATTAAAGGTTAGTGAATTTGAATGCAAAGATAGTGAAAACCGAGCGAAATGCAAAATAAATCACGATTTATTTTCAAGAAAATACGAAAACCTTACAATCTTACATTCTTACATTCTTTCACAGGGTGTGTCCCTAAGTGGAATGAATTCTCTAATTATTAATATATTATAATATATTAATAATTAGCACTAAATTAGTACCAATGGAAGCACATCGTGTAAGGTTGTAAGGTTGTAAGATTGTAAGAAATGGAGAGGCGCCAAATCGGGCGTGTCTTTTTGCGTGTCTTTTTTGCGATATTATTTGAAAGTCTCCTATAAATTTCGTAACTTTGCATTGTCAAAATCAAGGTAGTCTCACGGCGCCACGAGACAGCCTGATAGCGATGCGTATTAGCCTGATACGACGCCATATCAGCCTGGTACGGAGGCCTTACAAGCCTAATAAACAACCAAATTATTAACCATTAAAAAAATTACTAGTTATGGCAGTATTTTATCGTTTGCATCAGGACCAGTCCACTGGTACCAAGCGTTCAGGAAAGTGGTATGCCCGCGCCGTTCCTATGGCCTGCATCGGCACCCGTCAGCTGGCGGAGATTATCCAGCGCAACTGTACCGTGAAGAAGGCCGACGTGATGGCGGTGCTGGAGGAGCTCGTCGAGGTGATGAAGGACCAGATGCAGGACTCCAAGCGCGTGAAGCTGGACGGCTTCGGTTCGTTCAAGATCGGCATCGAGTCGAAGGGTGCACAGACCGCCGCCAAGTACTCCGTTGCCGAGCACGTCACGGGTCTGCACGTGGTCTTCATGCCTGAGCGCACCACGGACAGCAGCGGCAACCGCTCGAAGCAGTTCCTGCAGGGTTGCAAGGTCGAGGAGCTGCCTCTGAACACCGTGGAGAAGGAGGAACCTTAAAAACCCAACAACCCACCCCCAACCCCCTCCCCGCCGGGAGGGGGTTTTTTGAGCGATGAACGTTGAGCGATGAACGTTGAGCGTTGAACGTTGAACGATGAGCGATGAATGTTGACTTATACGCGAAAGATGCGTTCCGCTGTGGCGGTCGTCTGTCGGCAAATTTCCTCTTCGCTGACCCCATAGGCTTCGGCGAGTCGGGCGATGACGTGGCGGATGAAGGCGGACTCGTTGCGCTTGCCACGCATGGGAACGGGGGCCATGTAGGGGGCGTCGGTCTCCAGGACGATGCGGTCGAGGGGTACGCAGGCGGGCAGCACTTCGGGCAGGTGGCTCTTCTTGAAGGTCAGCACACCGCCAATGCCGAGGACGAAGTGGTCGAAGTCCAGCAGCTGACGGGCTTCCTGTTCGTTGCCGGTAAAGCAGTGGAACACGCCGCCGGGCAATTCTCGCGCGTACCTCTTTAGTATGGCTACCATCTCGTTTTGTGCCTTGCGACAATGAATCATGAGGGGCAGCTGCAGTTCTATGGCCCACTTGACCTGCTCTTCGAAAGCCTGCAACTGCTCTTGCTCAAAGTCGCGACTCCAATAGTAGTCGAGACCCACCTCGCCGATGGCGATGGGAAGAGCCTCTCCCTCCGCCCTCTCCAAAGGGAGAGGGGACTGCAGAAGCTGGTGGATAGCATCTAACTGCTGGCGCCAGTCGGCACGGACCTCTTCGGGGTGCAGTCCCAGCATGGGGTAGCAGTAGTCGGGATAGCGAACACAAGTGGCAAGCACCGATTGGCACGACTGAGCATCAATGGCTGGCAGGAAAATCTGGGTGCAGCCAGCCTCGCGGGCTCGCTGAACGACGGCGTCGCGGTCCGGGGCAAACTCTTCGCCGTCCAGGTGGCAGTGGGTGTCGATATAGTTCATTGGCTTTCTCGACGGGTGAACCGTCGAGTACAATTTACTTGTTGCGGTGTAACAATTCGTCCATATACTGGCGCAGGTGGGCTTTGCGCTCTTCGGGCACGTTGACCTCAGAGAGCGTCTGGCTGGCCTGCTGGAAATAATAGTTGATCTTGTCCTCACAGAGTTGGCGAATGCCAATCGCGTCGTACAGGCGGGTTACGGCAGCCACCTTCTCCTGGCGGTTAAACTCCTTGGCACCAATCCAGTGCTCCAGTTCCTTGCGCTGCTCATCGTTGGCACGGTTGTAGGCGTTGATGAGCATGTAGGTCTTCTTGTTCGACGTGATGTCACCGCCAATGGCCTTGCCGAAGACCTTCGGGTCGCCATAGACGTCGAGCAGGTCGTCCTGCAACTGGAAGGCCAGTCCCACCTGTTCGCCAACACGATACAGTCGGTCGGCATCCTCTTGGGGCGCATCGGCCAGCAGGGCACCCGTCTTCAGCGCACAGGCCAGCAGTACGCTGGTCTTCAGTCGGATCATCTCGATATACTCGTTCTCTGTCACGTCGTTGCGCGTCTCGAAGGTCATGTCGTACTCCTGGCCCTCGCCAATCTCCAGGGCAGTCTCGGTGAAGAGCTCCAGCACGGCGGGCAACTTGTCGGCAGGCACCTGCTGCATGCGCTGATAGGCCAGCACCAGCATGGAGTCGCCCGATAGGATGGCTTTGTTGGCATCCCACTTGCGGTGCACCGTCGGGTAGCCGCGTCGCACGTCGGCATTGTCCATGAGGTCGTCGTGCAGCAGCGTGTAGTTGTGGTAGGTCTCCAGTCCGACGGCAGGCATTAGGATGCGCTCTGGGTCCTCTTTCCACAGGTTATACCCCATGAGCGTCAAGACGGGGCGGATGCGCTTTCCGCCAATAGACAACACATACTCTACGGGTTCGTACAGCGACTTGGGTTTTCTCTCGTAGGGCAGCTGGGCCAGGAAGTCGTTGACCAGCTTCAGGATTTCACTTGAATTCAGCATATCTCTTGTCTTTTTTTATTTGTCTCACAACTTGAACACGATGGGGATGCACACCTTGGTGCGGCAGGGCTCGTCGTGGTAGATGCCCGGCTGCCATTTAGGCATCATGCGAAGTACGCGCAGCGCCTCGCGGTCGCACTCTGCCGACAGCGACTTGGTAATCTTGATGCCCGTGATGCTGCCGTCTTTCTCTACGTAGAATACCGCCACCACCTTGCCCTGTGTCCGGTTGTCCCTGGCCACGGTGGGGTAGCGCAGCGTCTTGGTGAGCCACTTCAGAAACTCCACGGCACCACCAGGATATTGCGGCAGGTCCTCTACCACGTGGAAGTTCAGCGGGTTCTGCGGGTCAACCTCCAACGGTGCCAGTGCCTTATCGTCCTGCTCCTGTTCCAACTCCTTCAGTAGTTGCTCGTCGTCGTTGGCAATCTCCTCCTCATTGTTCTCTACCTCCACATCGTCGTCCACGATGTTCAGTTGCTCACCTTTCTCTGAGAGTTGCTTCTCTTCGAGTTGGGTAATAAACTCTTCGTTCGACATGGGAACCAGTTCCGTCTCGTGCATCAGGTCGGTGAGATCGATGGGGTCGATGCCGTCGCCTGCTGATTCAGTAGAGTTCCACTCCAGCGCCACATAGCATACGGCTAGCACAAAGATGAGTCCCAGGAGAAATCCCGTAGCCCTGCGCTGCTCCATATCGGCCTGTGGTGTCTTCTTGATTTCCATATCGAGTGCAAAGGTAAGCATTTCGTTCGATACTGCAAAAGAAAAAAACCTTTTCCTTTTGTATTCTGCTCACTTATTTGTACCTTTGACTTCGTCGAAACTACTCTCGCTCGGAAATACTCAAATAAATTTGGTATTTCGCTCACTTATTTGTACCTTTGCATCAGAAAAGCAAAAACGATAGAATGAAACGACTTGTACTGATACTCTTTGTGGGACTGTTGACGCTGGCTGCTGAAGGTCAGATGGTCAATCCCGTACACTTCTCGTCACAGTTGAAAACGTTGAAAGGTGGCGAGGCTGAAATCATTTTTAGTGCAACCATTGATGACGGATGGCATGTCTATTCCACCGATATGGGTAGTGACGGTCCCATCTCCGCAACATTTAACGTGGTGAAGATGGAGGGTGTGGAGACCGTTGGCAAGCTACAGCCCCGCGGTCAGGTGGCGAAGCAGTACGACAAGATGTTCGGCATGGAACTGCGCTTCTTTGAGAAGAAGGGACAGTTCGTACAGCGTGTCCGTTTCACCCAATCGAAATACGTCATCGACTGCTATTTGGAGTATGGCGCGTGCAACGACGAGATGTGTCTGCCACCTACGGAGGTAGCATTCAAGACAGAAGGTGTCTGCAAGGAGTTGAAGGAAGATAAGAAAGAAATAAAAGAAGAGAAGGTAGTCCCTGTTGCACCAGAACCTGAGAAACCTGCAGATACCGTCGCAGTGATAGAAATGCCTGCCGGTACAGACTCAACGGTAACTGCCGAAGTGCAGGAACCCGTGGCGATGCCGATGGTGGAAGAGAAGGTCACAGACCACTCGTTGCTCTACATCCTGCTGATGGGATTCGTCGGTGGTCTGCTGGCCGTGTTGATGCCCTGCATCTGGCCCATCATTCCCATGACAGTGAGCTTCTTCTTGAAGCGTGCCAAGACAGACCGGAAGAAAGGACTGCGCGACGCGCTGACCTACGGACTGAGCATCGTCGTGATATACCTCGCACTGGGACTGATGGTTACCCTGCTCTTCGGTTCAGACACGCTGAACGCCATGTCGACCAATGCCGTATTCAACGTGTGCCTCTTTATATTGCTCGTGGTCTTCGCCCTGTCGTTCTTCGGATGGTTCGAAATCAAGCTGCCCAGTCGCTGGGCTGATGCCGTCGACGATAAGGCCACATCGACCAGCGGCTATATCAGCATCTTCCTGATGGCTTTCACGCTGGTGTTGGTGTCGTTCTCTTGTACAGCACCCATCATCGGACTGCTGTTGGTGGAGACAGCCACCACAGGCAACTGGCTGGCACCTGCCTTGGGCATGCTGGGCTTTGCCGTCGCACTGGCACTGCCCTTTACACTCTTCGCCCTGTTCCCCTCGTGGTTGCAACAGGCACCGAAGTCGGGCTCGTGGATGAACACGCTGAAGGTGGTGCTGGGATTCATCGAGTTGGCCTTCGCACTGAAATTCCTGAGCGTTGCCGACCTCGCCTACGGTTGGCATATCCTGGACCGCGAGGTGTTCCTCTCGCTGTGGATTGTCATCTTCGGTCTGCTGGGTGCCTACCTCTGTGGCTGGCTGAAGTTCCAGACCGACGAGATAGGTGGTGAACTGAACAAGCCCATGCCCGTCGTCTGCATCATGGGCGGACTGGTGTCGCTGGCCTTTGCCGTCTATATGATTCCTGGCTTGTGGGGTGCTCCCTGTAAGGCCGTCAGTGCCTTCGCTCCCCCTATGTACACCCAGGACTTCAACCTGAACAGCAAGGTGGTCGAAGCCCGCTTCCGCGACTATGACGAGGCACTGGCTGCTGCCCGCCGAGAGGGCAAGCCCATACTCGTAGACTTTACGGGTTTTGGCTGCGTGAACTGTCGAAAGATGGAGGCTGCCGTATGGACTGACCCGCAGGTGGCAGATATGCTGATGAACGACTACGTGCTCGTGTCGCTCTATGTCGACGACAAGACTCCGTTGCCAGAACCCGTAGAGGTGGCCGACGGACAGGGCGGCACCCGTACGCTGCGCACCATCGGTGCCAAGTGGAGCGAGTTGCAGCGCAGCCGTTTCGGTACCAATGCCCAGCCTTACTATGTCATCCTGGACAGCGAGGGTAAACAGCTGGCGCCAGGTCGTGGCTATGACGAGGATGTGGCAGCCTTTGTGAAATTCCTGAAACAATAACCAAACTACTACTAATGATATGCTGATAAAAAGATTTTTGGCAATTAGCTGTTGGCTGTTGGCTGTTGGTCTGATAGCCTCGGCACAGCAGCGACAAGAACAGCTGCTCAGTGACGGTTGGCAGTTCTCGCGCGACAAACAATCGTGGGAGAATGTTCGTATTCCGCACGACTGGGCTATTGCGGGTCCGTTCGACAAGAAGTGGGACCTGCAGCGCGTAGCCATCACGCAGAATGGTGAGACGGAACCTACGGAGAAGAGTGGACGTAGTGGTGCCCTGCCATGGATAGGCAAGGGCTACTACAAGCGCACGCTGACCATTCCAGAAGGTTTCAATGGACATGCTGAACTGCTGTTTGATGGTGCGATGTCGGAGCCTACGGTCTTTGTCAATGGCCAGAAGGCAGGCTACTGGGCTTATGGTTATAACACCTTCCGCGTGGATGTCACCCCGTTTGTGAAGCCTGGCGACAACCTGTTGGAGGTGGACTTGCAGAATAAGGAAGAAAGTTCGCGCTGGTATCCTGGTGCAGGTATCTATCGCCCTGTAACGCTCATTCTCACGCCTGAGGAAACCCACATCGACGACTGGGGTCTGACCACCACGACGATACTGAACTGGAAAACCGTCAAAGATAAGACGCTCAGCAGATTTGAAGTTGAGGTGCCTATCATCAATCCTACTGGCAAACCTATCGTCTCGATGAAACTCGTTGGTCCTGACGGCGAGCAGATAACCAGTAGTGCATTACCATTAACAGGAAACAAGGCCATCGGCGCATTCGTCGCTCGTCAGTTTAAACTGTGGACGCCTGAGACACCTTATTTATATAAGCTGCATGTGACCCTCTTTGACGGTAAGCCCAACAAAGACCGTAAGATCTATGATGACTTCGGCAAGGTCATTGACCAGAAGACCTTTACGGTAGGTATCCGCACTGTCCGCGTGTCGAAAGAGAAAGGCTTTGAACTGAATGGTGTGTCACGCAAGATTAAGGGTGTCTGTTTGCACCACGACCTCGGCCCCTTGGGTGCTGCCGTCAACAAAGCAGCCTTGATTCGTCAGATTAAGATGATGAAAGCAATGGGTTGTGACGCTATCCGTACCTCGCATAATATGCCCAGTCAGATGCAGATGGATATCTGCGACTCGCTGGGAATGATGGTGATGGCTGAGTCGTTCGACATGTGGATATATCCTAAGTGTAAGAATGGCTATGCACGTTTCTTCCAGGAGTGGGCTGAGAAGGATATCACTAATCTTGTGAAGGCAAACCGTAACCACCCGTCAATCATCATGTGGTCTATCGGCAATGAGATTCCTGAACAGTGGAGCGAGGAAGGACGCTTGTGGACGATACGTCTGCAGGCACTCTGCAATACACTGGACCCCACACGTCCTGTCACTCAGGGCTTGGATAATCCCGATGGTGCCATCAATGGTGGCGTGGCACAGACCATGAACGTGCCAGGCTTCAACTACCGTCTGCACCGCTATGCCGACGGCATCAAGCGTCTGCCACAGGGCTTCCTGCTGGGTTCAGAGACTACATCGACCGTCTCGTCGCGTGGCGTGTACCACTTCCCTGCTGAGCCTAACAACAACGATGGCAAGTTCTCTTATGCCGGCAGCTACGATCCCAAGGCTATCGAGGGTACTGACGGTCAGTGTTCTGGCTACGACCTCGACTACTGTCCGTGGTCGAACCTGCCTGACGATGACTGGTGCTGGCAGGACGACTACAAGTGGGTCATAGGTGAGTTTGTATGGACAGGCTATGACTATCTGGGTGAGCCGTCACCATATGATGAATACTGGCCATCGCGTTCCAGTTACTTCGGCATCTGTGACTTGGCAGGACTGCCCAAAGACCGCTACTTCCTGTATCGTTCGCATTGGAACACGAAGAAGCACACCATCCACCTGTTGCCACACTGGACGTGGGGTAAAAGCAGGGTAGGAGAGGTGACACCCGTCTATTGCTATACTGACTATCCTACTGCCGAGCTCTTCATTAATGGCAAGAGTCAGGGCAAAATTACGAAGAATCCTGCTGAGCGACTGGACCGCTACCGTCTGCGCTGGAACAACGTGAAATACGAGCCAGGTGAAGTGAAGGTGGTGGTTTATGATGCCAATGGTCAGAGGGCTGGCGAGAAGACCATGCGTACAGCAGGCAAACCTGCGCAGTTGATACTCGATGTATGGACACAGCACGACGATGCAAGACTCGACGCTGACGGTGAGGATATGGCTTTCGTCACCGTTTCGCTGACTGATAAGCAGGGTACGCTGATTCCCGATGCTGACGACCAGCTGGACTTCGAGGTCACGGGTGCTGGCAGCTTTGAGGCAGTATGCAATGGCGATGCCACCAGTCTGGAGTCGTTCAAGCAACCAACGATGAAGCTGTTCCACGGACAACTCGTCGTGGTAGTGCGTAGCGCAAAGCAGGCAGGCAACCTGACGCTGACTGTCAAGGACAAACAGCGCAAACTCACAAAGAAGATAACATTAAACATTCAATAAAACATTATGAAACCAACATTATTTCTTTTAGCAGCAGGCATGGGCAGCCGTTATGGCGGTCTGAAGCAGCTCGACGGTCTGGGCCCCAACGGTGAGACCATTATGGACTACAGTATCTACGACGCCATCCAGGCAGGATTTGGCAAGATAGTATGGGTTATCCGCAAGGATTTCGAGGAGCAGTTTCGTACCCAGATTCTCTCTAAGTACGAGGGTAAGGTGCAGTGTGAACTGTGCTTCCAGGCTCTTGACGCACTGCCCGCAGGTTTCTCTGTTCCTGAGGGTCGTCAGAAGCCATGGGGTACGAACCATGCCGTGCTGATGGGTAAGGACATCATCAAGGAGCCGTTCTGTGTTATCAACTGTGATGATTTCTATGGTCGTGACTGCTTTATGCAGATTGGTAAGTACTTAAGCAACCTGCCAGAGGGTTCTAAGAACAAGTATGCAATGGTGGGTTTCCGTGTTTGCAACACACTCTCTGAGAATGGTGCTGTGGCTCGTGGCGTCTGTGCATACAACGACCAGCGTCACCTGACAGATGTCGTAGAGCGTACCGAGATACTACGCAAGGATGGTACCATCCAGTTCAAAGACGAGCAGGGCGAGTGGCAGGCGCTCGACGAGAATGCTCCTGTATCCATGAATGTATGGGGCTTTACTCCCGACTACTTCGAGTATAGCGAGGAGTACTTCAAGGAGTTTCTCTCTGACCCGAAGAACATGGAGAACCTAAAGGCTGAGTTCTTCATTCCTTTGATGGTCAACAAACTTATTACTGAGGGTACGGCTACCTGCGAAGTTCTCGATACCACCAGCAAGTGGTTTGGCGTAACCTATGCTGCCGACCGCGATGCTACTGTAGCACGCATCCAGCAACTGGTTGACGAGGGTGTTTATCCCAACAAACTGTTCTAAACAAGAATTAAAATTAATGCTCGATAACATTATGACTGATGGGGAGTGCAGCACGCTGCGCTCCCTCCTTGAAAGTTGCAGCATGCCCGTATTGTGTTGCCATCAGAATGCTGATGGCGACGCATTGGGTGCTGTGCTGGCGATGGGTGAGGTACTGCGCCTGTTGGGTAAGGAACCATTGATGGTGGTGCCTGATCAGTACCCGGACTATTTGCAGTGGTTGCCTAATAGTGAGAAGATTGTGCGCTATGATAAGCGTCGCGACTATGTTGATACGGTATTGAAACTGGCAGACCTGATTATCTGTCTGGACTTTAATACGTTGGCTCGTACCGACCAGATGGAGGTAGCGCTGAGTGGTTCGCCCGCGAAGAAAGTCCTCATTGACCACCACCTCGATCCTGACGTTGATGCTGTCGTCAAAGTCTCGCAACCCAAGGCGTCGTCCACCTGTGAACTGGTGTTTCGTGTAGTTTGGCAGTTAGAACTCTTCGACCAGTTAGGCAAACACTTTGCTGTGCCCGTCTATTGTGGTATGATGACGGATACGGGTGGCTTTACGTATAACTCCACCGACTGCGACATCTACTACATCATTTCCCAGTTGCTAACAAAGCGTATCGACAAGGACAAGATTTATCGTAACGTCTACCATAATTATTCAGAACACCGCCTCCGTATGGTGGGCCATGTGCTCTGTAATTGTCTGGTGGTTGACGAGGCACGCCATGCTGCTTTCTATACGCTGAACCGTGAAGACCAGAAACGTTTCCATTTTGTCAAGGGTGATGCGGAAGGTTTGGTCAACATGCCGTTGCAAATCAAGGGTTTGAAGTTGAGCATCTCGTTACGTGAAGATACGGAGAAGCAGATGATATGGGTCAGTCTGCGTTCTGTAGACGATTTCCCCTGCAATGAGGTTGCTGCCCGTTTCTTTAGTGGTGGCGGTCATCTCAACGCTTCTGGTGGTAAACTGCAGTGTACCCTTCTTGAGGCTGTCGACATCGTTAAGAAGGCTTTCATCGCCTTTGAAGACCGACTGAAATAGGCTCATTACGTAAACCTTTACGACGAATAGAAACGTATTAACCACCTAATTATTTGGAAGTTTCAGTTTAAATAAGTATCTTTGTGGCGTAATTGTACTACAGAACACAATCAGACATTAATTTATAAACTAAAACAAAAATGCTTATGAAGAAAATTTTTACACTTATTGCAGTTGCCGCTATGGCATTGAGTGCCAATGCACAGAAGTATTATTTCCAAGAGAGTGATGTCGCTAGTGCAGGTACATTAGACGGAAAATCCTTTGCAGATTTTATTACTTTGGTTGACACAGACGGTAAAATGGCCATTGATGGTAACAACGCATATTTTGGTGATGCTAATACTCAGACTAAATTCTCGTATCGCCTGAAATCTGGTGGTAAGAGTAGTTCTAAGAATCAAATCCATCTGGCAATCGCAGAAGCAGGAACATTGAAAGTGTATGCACGTACTGGTTCAAACAGCGCCACTGATCGTAATCTTGTAGTCACCCAGAACGAGGCGGAGCTTTACAATCAGGTCGTTCAGGAGGCTGATGCTGTATTGGTAAAAGGTTTAGACGAAAGTGACCCTGAAAAGGAAACAAAGGTTTATCCAGCCGTTACTGTGGAGGTCGCTGCAGGAGAAGTGGTGCTTACTTATCCTACTGGTTCTATGAATTTCTATGGATTTGAAGCAGGAAGTGGCGCTACTGCTATCCAGACTGTAAAGGCTGCTCAGGCTAACGATGATGCTGTTTACAATCTTGCTGGCCAGAAGGTCGCTAAAGACTTCAAGGGTATTGTGATTAAGAACGGTAAAAAGATACTGCAGAAGTAATTGTTCGTACCTTGATATATTAATAATAGGTGGAGCCTGCGGGTTCCACCTATTATTATATGTAACAGTCAGTTATTACTCGAAGATTTTGAAAGCGTAGCCCTCAGCCAGTAACCATTCGATGGCGGCAGGCAGAGCGATACGCAACTTCTCAATGCTTTTCAGCGAATCGTGGAAGGTGATGATGCTGCCGTTGCGGGCATAGCGCTTCACGTTGTTGAGTACATCAGTAGCTGTGAGCCATTTGGAGTAGTCACGCGTCACGAGGTCCCACATGACAATCTTGAATTTACGACTGAGCCACGCATACTGATCGTGACGCATCCAGCCATGAGGCGGACGTACCAAGTTGGTATGCAAATAGGCGTTGGCTTTCTCCACATTGTAGCTATACTCGTGGACAGAATGGCGTAAGCCACCCATGTGGTTGTGCGTATGGTTGCCGATTCGATGTCCCTCGTCAACGACGCGCTGGTGCAGTTCAGGGTATTTGCGGGCGTTATCACCCACCATAAAGAAGGTGGCCTTAATGCCATACTTTGCCAGTGTCTCAAGAATGAAAGGCGTAGCCTCAGGGATGGGTCCGTCGTCGAAGGTCAGATAGACGGCCTTCTCCTGTGGGTCCATACGCCAGAGTGCCTTCGGGTACATCCAGCGCAGCCATTTGGATGGTTGCTCAATAAACATTATTCGTCACCATATAGTTTGCCACCGCGCTGCTCGAAGATATTGCCGAGAAGCGAGAGTTCCTTCATCTGCTTGTCGTAAGTTGTCTGGTCAACAATTTCGGTGAGTGATGCTAACTGTTCGAGGATGTAGAAGTTTACGAGGCAGTCGTGCTTCGCAGCATCGAAACGGTATTGCTCCAGTGAGCAGAACCACTTCATATACTGCACGGAGTTTTTCCACATCTTGTTGATGATGTTCAACGCTTCCTTCTTGTTACCCAGCGAAGCCCATGTGCGAGCCATATCAAGTGAGCCGGAACTATAGTTGTGAGCAACATTGAACGAGGGAATCATCTTCTCAGTATATCGCAGTACCTCTTCAGCCTTCTTCTCCTTGCCTTCGTACATCAGTTCAAGAGCTAGCTTTGACATCGTGCGACGATGGGTATAGCACATGCGCATGACCGTCTCGTCTAGATAGATGCCGGGCTTGTCGATGCCACCGAACTTAAAGCGATGCATCACGTTGTCGTACGTCTTCTCCGTATCGAAGTTCTTAACGCCAGGGATGGGTCTGCCCTCGTGGGTCGTCGTGAATGGCGTAATACGGTAGGCCAAACCCTCGGTAATCACATTGTCACCCAGGTTGATGTAGTTGTCGTCGCCAACAGAAACGGCCACATAGATAGGACGCTCCCAGTTGCACTGAGCCAGCATCTCCAAAATCATGAGGTCACCCTTGTATAGCGCACGCTTGCCTTTCAGCGAGATAACCATCTTATCAGGGATGGAGTCAGTTGCCATCAGCATACCACTACGGCGTACGGCCTCCTTATCGATGGTCATATAGATGGTGTCAGTAGGAATCAGGTGCAGGTCAGCGTTCTTGGAACGTACCCAGTACTTCAAAATGTTCTTCAGTTCGAAGGGGTCCTCACCAAACTGCTGGCGGGCCTCATCAGGATGCTGACGATAGTGGTCGAGTACGGCCTCTTTCATGCCCGGTTCAATAGAGACATACTCATTCGTACCTGCGCAGTACTCGATGCGCTCCCACGAAATGGGTACACTAGGCGAATCGTAGGCAGGTCGACGCATCTGGTCAATGTACCAGTCGGTCTGCAGGTAGCTCAGGTTGCACACACGGGTATCGGTGCGCACACCCTCCACATCCTGATTGTACCACAAGGGGAAGGTGTCGTTGTCACCATTGGTAAAGATAATAGGATTGCCTTTATCCTGCAATGTCATCAAGTAATTCTGTCCGAAGTCACGGCAGGTATAACGACCTGAGCGATCGTGGTCATCCCATGTCTGAGTTGCCATCTGAACAGGAACGGCTAAACAAGCAATAGATGCAATAGATGCTATAGCGACAGCACTGATGCGCTTAATTCTTTCCTTCAGCAGCTCGATGATGCCAGCAACACCAATACCGCACCATATAGCGTAGGCATAGAATGAACCAGCGTATGCGTAGTCACGCTCACGAGGCTGTGAAGGTGTCTGGTTCAGGTAAATAACGATGGCAAGACCTGTCATGAAGAATAGGAAGAAGACTACCCAGAACTGACGAATACCTGTCTGGTCCTTGCTGTTATTATGGTGCTTCCCTAATGACTGCCAGAAGAGTCCAATAAGACCTAGAATGAGTGGCAGGCAATAGAAGACATTGTGTCCTTTGTTCTCTTTCAGCTCGTCGGGCAGCTTGCTCTGGTCGCCCAGACGCCAGTTATCGAACCAGTCGAAACCTGACAGCCAGTTGCCGTGTTCCAACTCTCCATTACCCTGCAAGTCGTTCTGTCGGCCAGCAAAGTTCCACATGAAATAGCGCCAGTACATCCAGTTGCACTGGTAAGAGATGAAGAAACGCAGATTCTCAAACTGTGAGGGCATCTTGACGCTAATCATCTCGCCACAGCGGTCGTACATCTCCTCACGACCACTGATTTCACCCATCCAACTCTCATAGTTGCCACGATGGGCGGAACTGTACATGCGTGGGAACAACATGTTCTGTGCATACTGGTACTCGTCCTTCGTACGTACTACGAAGTACTCATCCTTCTCGTCGGGTGAGGCCTTCTCCTTACGCTGCCAAACGGGATCGCCCTTCTTCATGACGGGCTTACAGTATTCTCCGTCTTTCTCCAAAGCCACCTGTGAGGTGTAGGCAGGACCATAGAATAACGGGCGTTGACCATACTGCTCACGACCTAGGTATTCACCCAAGGTGAAGATATCCTCTGGTGAGTTCTGGTCCATTGGCGGGTTAGCGGATGAACGAATCACGATGAGGGCGTATGACGAGTAACCAATCATCAGCATCAGCATGCAGAGTAATGACGTGTTCTTGATACGAGCACTAACGAGGGCTTTGGCTTTTTGGCCACTGACTTTAATCTGGTAACCGAGGATGAACCACATGATAATGAGTACCACGATACCAATAATGGCAGCTGAATAGCCGTGTCCGTAGAACGGAATACCCAACATGGCGACAGCCAATAGGAAGGCAGCGTTCTGACGCTTAGGAGCCTTGTCGTTGTAGGTCTCGTAGATTGCCCAGATGATGGTGGCTACGAGAAGGAAGATATAGACAATCTCACCTGTGTTAAACGGACAACCCAATACGTTGACAAAGAATAACTCGAACCAGCCACCAACTTGTACGATGCCAGGTACTACACCATAAAGCACAGCAGCCAGAATGACTACCGAGATGAACAGGGCGATGAGTGAACCTTTCAGGTCGCGCTTGGGGTCGTCGATGGGGAATTTGCGATAGTAATAAACCAGTACGATGGCAGGTAGACACAGCAGGTTCAGCAGGTGAACACCGATAGAGAGGCCTGTCATATACATGATGAGTACCAGCCAGCGGTCTGCATGGGGCTGGTCAGCCTGGTCTTCCCATTTCAGAATCAGCCAGAAAACAACTGCGGTGAAAGCCGATGAGTAGGCATATACCTCACCCTCTACAGCCGAGAACCAGAAAGTATCACTGAAAGTGTAGATGAGGGCACCCACCATTGCTGATGCCTCGATAGCTATCCATTTGTACATAGGGATATCTTTCAGCGTCGTGGCATTGCGGAAGTCCTCCTGCTTGATGAGCAGACGGCGCACCAAGTGGCTAATAGTCCAGTATAGGAATAGGATGGTTGCCGCCGACAATAATGCACTCATCATGTTCACCATAAGTGCTACCTGTGAGGGGTCGCTGGCAAACTGAGAGAACAGATTGGCTGTGAGCATGAAGAACGGTGCCCCAGGCGGGTGACCGATTTCCAGTTTATAACCTGTAGAAATGAATTCCGGACAGTCCCAGAACGATGCAGTCGGTTCGACGGTGGAACAATACACGATGGCGGCAATGGCAAAGGCCAGCCAGCCCATGATGTTGTCCACGATTCTGAATTGTTTCATTATTTGGTCTATTGATTTTCTATTCTAACCTGCAAAGGTAATACTTATAATTGAAAATGGAGAATTTTAGGAAAGAAATTTGGGGAAATTAAGGGAATTTATCAGATGAGAAGCTGTGCACCATAAATAAGTACCATGTAGCGTAGGAATTTACCAAGTGCGATACTGGTCAACGAAATAGGAATATTGGCACGCATCAGTCCTAAGACGATGGTGATGGCTGAACCCAGCAGAGGTACAAAGGCAAAGAATCCCATCCATGCGCCGTGACCGCCCATAAAACGAGTAGCCTTGTCTAGGTCTTGTTGCTTGACGTGCAGGTATTTCTCTATCCACTCCAGCTTACCCATGCGTCCAACGAAGTAGTTGAACATTCCGCCTGCCACATTGCCAATGGTGCCATATATAATTAGTCCCCAAGGATCCAGACCGGCAGCCAGCAGTCCCGTCATCACCGCCTCGCTGGAAAAGGGAAAGAAGGAACCGGCAATAAAGGCCGTGATAAGCATTCCCCAATAACCGTAGCTTATGAGTAGAGAAATGATGAATTCCATATATTATAAACTGTCAGCAGTAATGTTGCAAAGCAAAGTACCAGAAAGACGATGTTGGTGATCTTGGTCGATGTCAGTGCTATGAAATGAGCTATCAACGGAGAGGTGTTCAGTATCATAATGAGTAGCATGGCATTGAAATGCTGTGGTTGCAGCAATAGGAATGCCAAAGCTGCCAAGTCCATCCAAATGAAGAAACCGTAGAACATGCGGACTCGTATTTTGTCAAGGTAGTTCTTGCGTATGAAGTGTATAGTGCCAATTACAGCCATCAGAATGATAAGTGCTAGCGTGGCTTTCTGACTGTCAGTGATACCGTAGAGGTTGAATGGCTTGTCGAAGACAGCCAGTGCTGTAAAGTGTTCTGTGAGTAGTGAATAGTCCTGCCTGTAAAGCAGCCAGATGCAACCAAACCAGTAGGGAGTCAATAATCCTAAGAGTGATGCAGTCCCTGTGCGCCATGATATAGACATGGTATTGGTAATCATCATTACCCAAATGAGTGGTAAAAAGAAGAGCACGTGGACATAAGCTATCGATGCCACTCCATAGAAAAGGAAGGCATAGTATGTGAGTCCTACCGCTTTCTTATCCTGATAAGTGTAGAAGAATAGTAGGGTGAAGGCTGTCAAGCAAGTAATCATTACAGCTTCGCGCAAGAATGGGAAGAGAAAGCATGCAGCACACGACAATGCCAGAAATGAACTGCTCACCATACGTGAGAAGATACGTATTAGGACATTGGCGTTGTTCAGTTGCACCATTAAATAGGTGGCGACGGCAAAGCATCCTATCTGCCACCACCAATGGTTTGACAGTACACCACACAATAACCACACCGCCAAAGCATATGCGATGGTGGCGGGCATGGTCATCTTGCTTTCCGCAATCCTATTCTGCAGTAGCTTTCTCACTATTAATTATGCATTCTTATAGGTCTGCTCCGATGTCGCGACGGAAGTACTTGTCAGTGAATTGTATCTTCTGAGCTTCGGTGAAAGATTTCTTGAGAGCCTCTTCTTTGTTGACTCCATAGGAAGAAACGGCAATGACACGACCACCGTTGGTGACAATCTGACCATCTTTCAATGCTGTTCCTGCATGGAAGACAATGCTACCTTCAACATTCTCAATACCAGTAATGGGATAACCTTTCTTGTATGCCTCTGGATAACCACCGCTGACCAACATGACGCAGACAGCAGCACGTTCGTCGAATGTAATTGCATGCTGGTCAAGGTTACCGGCTGCAACACCTTCAAAAAGATCGACGATGTCTGATTTCAAACGTAGCATGACACTCTCGGTCTCTGGGTCGCCCATACGACAGTTATACTCGATGACGTATGGCTCTGGTTCGCCAGTAGGTGTGTTGGTTCTGTTTATCAGACCAAAGAAGATAAAGCCCTTATAGTCAATACCGTCAGCTTTCAGACCTGCTACGGTAGGACGGATGATGCGGTCTTCCACCTTTTGCATCCACTCCTTGGTAGCAAAGGGTACAGGACTGACGGAGCCCATGCCACCCGTGTTCAAACCCGTGTCGCCCTCACCAATACGCTTGTAGTCTTTCGCTTCAGGGAGAATCTTGTAGTGGTTGCCATCAGTTAATACAAAAACGGAACACTCTATACCGCTCATGAATTCCTCGATAACCACACGACTGCTGGCATTGCCGAACATACCGCCCAGCATCTCCTGAAGTTCTTTTTTGGCTTCGTCAAGGGTAGGGAGTATGAGTACACCCTTACCGGCACACAGACCGTCGGCCTTCAGTACGTAGGGAGCCTGTAGCGTTTCCAGAAAGGCTAAGCCTTCCTGTACATGCTCTCCATCGAAGGTCTCGTAGCGGGCTGTAGGAATGTTGTGGCGCATCATAAATGCTTTGGCAAAATCTTTGGAGCCTTCCAGTACGGCACCAGCCTTGGACGGACCAATGACAGGGATGTGCTTTGTGCGCTCATCAACCTTCATGTCATCGTAGATACCTTTTACCAGTGGGTCTTCAGGACCTACAACCACCATGTCGATGGTTTTGTCGACACAGAACTGTTTGATGGCTTCGAAGTCGTCAGCTTTCATGGCTACGTTTTCTCCGCAATTACCAGTACCACCGTTACCTGGTGCAATGTACAGTTTCTCACATTTCTCACTCTGTGCAATCTTCCATGCCAGGGCGTGCTCACGGCCGCCACTGCCTAAAAGTAGTATTCTCATAATTTCTATAGTTTTCCTTGTTCTCCTAAATAACTGTCTTTAAATCCCAAGAAGTAGAGTACACCATCCAGTCCTATGGTATTGATGCTCTGCTTGGCATTAGCTACCACGCGGGGTTTTGCGTGGAAGGCTATGCCCAGTCCTGCTTCGCTTATCATGGGTAGGTCGTTAGCACCGTCGCCCACAGCAATGGTCTGCGCGAGGTTAACCTTCTCGACTTGTGCGATAAGCTTCAGTAACTCTGCCTTGCGGTGCCCATCAACAATCTCACCGACATAACGGCCTGTCAGTTTTCCGTCTTCGCCCACCTCCAGTTCGTTGGCATAAACATAGTCTATACCGTAGCGACGTTGCAGGTATTCGCCGAAATAGGTGAATCCGCCAGAAAGAATGGCAATCTTGTATCCACAGGTTTTGAGGATGTTCATTAGTCGGTCGACACCTTCCGTAATGGGCAGGTGTTCGGCAATATCCTGCATGACACTGACATCTAATCCTTTCAACAGCGCCACACGACGAGTGAAGCTCTCCTTGAAGTCTATTTCGCCACGCATGGCACTTTCTGTAATGGCGCGTACCTGATCGCCCACGCCGTTGCGCTCAGCTAGTTCATCGATACACTCCGTTTGGATGAGTGTAGAGTCCATGTCGAAGCAGATGAGGCGGCGCATACGGCGGAACATATCGTCTCTTTGGAAAGAGAAATCAATCTCCATCTGTTGCGATAGCTTCATCAGTTTTGATTGCATCTCCTGACGATTGATGGGTTCGCCACGCAGCGAGAATTGAATGCAGGCACGGGTGTGCTTGTCGAGCTGTTTGATGCTCTTACGTCCTGTCAGTCGCAGGATGCTGTCGATGTTCAAACCTTGGTCAGCCAAAATGCGCGTAGCAGCCTCTATCTGACGGGCTTCCAACTGTCGTCCCAATACCATGAGAATGTAACGGTTTTTGCCCTGATGGCCTACCCAGTCTTCATATTCATCGTCACTGATAGGCGCGAAACCGATGTTAACCCCCAGTTCTGTGGCCTTGAACAACAATTCTTTCATAGCCAGTCCTGATTTCATTTCATCCATGCGAATCAGAATACCGAGTGATAGGGTACTGTGGATGTCGGCCTGACCGATATCGAGCACTTGGGCATCATACTTAGCCAAAATGCCCATCACGGCTGCTGTCAGTCCTGGACGGTCTTGTCCTGTGATGCGGACTAGTATCTGCTCCTCTTTCATAACTCTTATCTCTTAACTATTTCAGATAATCTTCAAAATACTGTGTGATGCGTTCGTGTAGATGCACACTGGCATGTCCTCGCATGTTGTGCTCCTCGCCCGGATATGCAAAGAAGTCTGGTTGAGTACCAGCCTTGATACATGCATCGAGGAATGACAGGCAGTGCTGCGGCACGACAGTGTTGTCGTTGTAACCAGTGATAATCTGGAGTTTTCCTTTTAGGTTGCCTGCTTTGTTGATGAGACTTGTTTTCTCATAACCCTCAGGATTCTGCTGGGGTGTATCCATATAGCGTTCACCATACATTACCTCATACCATTTCCAGTCGATAACAGGACCACCGGCAACACCAACTTTGAAGACATCAGGGTAGTTGAGCATAAGTGAAATGGTCATGAAACCACCGAAACTCCAGCCGTGAACACCGAGCTTGTCGGCGTCTACATACGGCAGACTCTTCAGATATTCTACGCCTTTCATTTGATCTTGCATTTCTATCTGTCCCAGTTGGCGAAAGGTTGCTTGTTCGAAATCGCGCCCACGATGCTCGCTTCCTCTGTTGTCGAGAATAAAGACAATATAGCCTTTCTGCGACATATATGTTTCCCACGAACGGCTTGCCCAGTGCCACGATGCCTCGACATTATGGGCATGAGGCCCGCCATAAACGTAGACCACGGTAGGATATTTCTTGTTAGCGTCGAAGTTATAAGGCTTCACCATGCGATAGTATAGGTCGGTTATTCCGTCTGCAGCCTTGATGCTTCCACACTCGAAAATGGGTTGCTCATAGTCCTTCCAAGGGTCGGCGGCTGTGAATAAGCGGGTGGCTTTAGCGGGTGAACCGCTGGACAAGGGGATCACACTGATATTCCGAGGCTGGGTGGGATGTGAATGGCGGTCAAGGAGAAAAGTTCCTGATGCCGACAACTCACCATGATGCACACCGTCTTCAGTAGTCAACTGTGTCATCTTGCCATTACTAACATTGACACTGTAGATTTGACGGTGCAATGGGTGGTATTTGTTAGCCTCAATGATAATACTCTTCTGTTTAGTGTTGAAACCAAGTACATTCTGAACAACCCATGGGCCACTGGTTAGCTGACTTAATAACTTCCCTTCCTTATTATATAAATAAAGGTGGTTGTAGCCGTCGCGCTGGCTCTGCATGATGAACTTACTACTGTCCCAAGGTAGGAACTGGATGGGATGCAGGGGCTCTACATATTTGTCGCTGGTCTCGCGATAGAGTTCGGCGATGCGCTCGCCAGTCATAGCATCATAGCTCACTAAGTGGCAGTCGTTCTGGTCGCGATTCAGTTCGAATATGTAGATGGTTTTGTTGTCTGGGCTCCAAGCGATGTTGGTGAAATAGATAGGGGCGGAGGTGGCAACACTGTCACCACATACTGAACCCTTAGGTGTCTTGAGATAAATCGTTTTTTCGGTGTTAATGTCATAGACACCGACTGTCACTACATGGGCATTCATACCTGCCATGGGGTATTTGTCGGGCTCGTAGATAGCCTCACGCGGGAAAATATTGACCTGTGGATAGTCGGTCACCATGCTCTGGTCCATGCGGTAGAAGGCCAGGCGCTGTCCGTCAGGACTCCAGAACGTACCTTTATTGATGCCGAACTCGTTGCGGTGAACGCTTTGGCCGTACACAATCTCACGACTGCCATCGGTGGTCAGTTGATGTTCCTTGCCTTGTGCGTCAACGACATATAATTGATAGTCCTTGATAATTGTTGTGGCTTTCGCACCACCTTTTCGTTCGTTGTTCTCATCATCGGTAAGGGGACGGATGTCCTCGCCTGTTTTCTTGTCAACGAGGAAACACTGCTCTTTGTCGATGCGTACCAGTTCATTGCCCCACCATGCATACCATTTGTTCTCGGGCTGCAGGTTGCGGTAGTTGGCGCCACCAAAGTTCAGATCCTCAAGAGAAAAAAGCTTTTGCATCTTTTCAAATAGCATGTCAATGATTTTCTCAGCCTTTTTGTCTTCCTGTTTGCTCTCTTGAGCATTTATTGCGAGAGGCAATACGAGGAAGGCTAAGATGAGTAGGTGTTTAATCTTCATCATTATTGTCGAAACGTCTGTTGTTTTTTCTCTTATCAAATCCGCGACCACCCTTATTGAACTTTTTCGAGTCTCTGCCGTCTCTAGAATATTTAGAACCCTTAGAATCCCTAGAATCTCTGGAGTCCCTAGGCTCTCTATATGGTTTTGCCTCCTTGCGTTCCAGCGAGCGGAACTTAAACGAGCGAATGTCTGCTTCGGCGTTCTCTTGCTCTTCGTCAAGACGCTTTTTGAACTCGCGATTCTGCTTAAAACGACGTTTCTCTGCCATCTGACGTTTCTCCTCTTCGGTCTTAACAACACCGCCTTCTTCACGGAAAACACTCATCTTACCATCAAACATCTGATATTTACGGAATTCACATTCCAGAGAACCATTGAAAACAGGTATTTTGATGCTGGGTTTTAAGCCAATCTGGGCAAAACACTCTTCGCGATATGAGAGAATCCACGCCTCATTGCCTGTGAACTGGTGCTTCAGCCGTTCGCCAATCATCTTATAGGTCCCTAACAGGTCGGGTGTGGAAATACGCTCACCATAAGGAGGATTTGTCACCATGATGCTCTTGTTCTTGGGCTGGGTAAAGTCCTTGAAGTCGCGCTCCTCAACGGTGATGTCACTGGTCAGACCAGCAGCTTTGGCATTCAGTCGGGCGGTGTTGACAGCCTTGATGTCAACGTCATAGCCATAGATATGGTGATTGAACTCACGCTCTTGTGAGTCATCATTATAAATCTTGTCGAAGAGGTCAGCATCGAAGTCTGGCCACTTCTCGAAAGCAAACTCCTTGCGGAACAGACCTGGAGCCATGTTGCGAGCGATGAGTGCAGCCTCGATAAGCAGTGTGCCAGAACCACACATGGGGTCGATGAAATCGGTTTCTCCCTGCCAACCAGTCATCAGAATCATACCTGCTGCCAATACCTCATTAAGGGGCGCTTCAACAGATTCCTGACGATAGCCACGACGGTGAAGCGATTCGCCACTGGAATCGAGACAGAGTGTGCACTGGTCTTCTGCGATATGGATGTGCAGACGGATGTCTGGATTGGTAATACTGATATTGGGTCGTTTACCTGTGCGCTCACGGAACTGGTCAACGATAGCGTCCTTAACCTTATAGGCAACAAACTTGGAGTGGCGGAACTCTTCAGAGAATACTACTGAGTCAACGGCAAATGTTTTGTCGTTGGCAATGTATTCGCTCCAGTCTATATCTTTAACGCCTTCATAGACGTCGTCTGCAGAGAGCGCACGGAAGTGCTTGATGGGTTTTAAAATGCGTATTGCGGTGTGCAGTTGGAAATTAGCGCGATACAAGAGCTCTTTGTCACCCTTGAATGATACCATTCGACGTCCTACTTGTACGTCGTTTGCGCCCAGTTGTGCTAACTCTTTCGCTAAGACGGGTTCTAAGCCCATAAAGGTCTTGGCGATGATTTCAAATTGCTGTGCCATTATGTAAATATATATAAATATGGTGCAAAGGTAGTGCAAACAGAGCAAAAAACCAAAGAAATTTGTATTTTTCTTTGGTTTTCAGAATCTTTTTTGTAACTTTGCGCAATCATAAGTGCTTAGCCGGATGAACGCGATAGAATCACTTCCCCTCGTAGCTCTTGCCGACCTGATGCAGATAGATATTCTGTTCTGGTTGGTTGCACTGTTTGTGGTCGTATTCTTGCTGCTTTCTCTAATTTGGCAGCAACGCCAGTATAAGAAGCTTGGAGTTGAACTGACGATGCTAAATGGTGTTAAACGTCGTACGATAGAGTATGATCTGGTATTGAAAGCAATGAAACTGGCTGTATGGCATATTGATGTGCGGGAGCGCACCATCACTTATGATAGCGACTATCGTGATGCACTGGATATTCCTTCCATACCACCGGGTTCTGATGTAGAACAATTTTGTGATAACCTGTTGCCAGAGGATAAAAAGCGTATAGCTGAGCGAATGACGGATTTGGTGGAAGGACGTGTCGATCAGGTTCACGAACAGTATCAGTCACGTTCTCCGTTGGGTGATGCCATAAATTGGGGTGAAACCTATGCTGTTGTGGACAAGCGTGATGCCAATGGCCATCCTTTGACTATTGTTGGCACCTCCATGCGTATTGATAAGCAAAAAGAGATAGAAATGGCACTCATCAAAGCCCGTAATCAGGCTGAGGAGAGTGACCGATTGAAAACAGCTTTCCTTGCTAATGTTAGTCACGAGATACGTACACCACTTAATGCTATCGTCGGCTTTAGTGAGGTGTTGACGGATACGACCTCGGAGGAAGAGCGTAGGCAATTGTCGGAATTGATTCTCCAGAACAATGCTCGCCTGTTGCAACTCTTCGAGGACATGGTTAATATGTCCAAGTTGGAAGCAGGTGGTGAGTCTGTCCATAAGACCCGTTTCCAGATTGAAGACTTTTTACAGGAAGTGGTGAAAAAATATGCTGAACGGGCCGCTAAGAAGCATCTGTCATTGGCAATAGATAAGCATTCGGAAATGCTGATATCCTATACCGACCGTAATCGTCTGATGCAGATAATTTGCCACTATGTTGATAACGCGCTGAAGTTTACGTCGGAGGGTGGTGTGACAATCGGTTGTAATTTGGAGGTTGGAAACATGCGCGTGTGGGTGCGTGATACCGGTAAGGGAATTGAATCAGAGTTCTGTGGTGATAGGCTCTTTGAACGTTTCGTGAAAATTGATGAATTTGAACAAGGTACAGGTCTCGGCCTGAGCGTATGCCGTAGCTTGGCACTCACGTTGGGTGGCAAGGTCGGTATGGAGTCTGAGCTGGGCCAGGGTTCGCTGTTTTGGGTAGATGTGCCCTATAAATGAAAATGATAAGGATAATAGGACTATTATTGTTGCTGATGTTCCTGCAACCTATACATGCGCAGGATATTATCAAAGGTCGTGTTGTCGACGAGGCAACAGGTGAGGGTATTGGCTTTGCCAGTGTACAGTATAAGGGTCTTAATTTGGTGACCATTACCGACCCACAAGGAAACTTTACCATTCGTTTGCTGAAAGGGAAACGGTTAACTATTAGCGTACTGGGCTATAAATCACGTGTCGTTGATGTTTCGAGTGAGAGTGAGAAACTGTTTATTTCACTGCGTCAGGATGCTAAGGCACTGAAAGAAGTTACAGTTAAGAAAAAGCGTACGCGTTACAGTCGAAAGAATAATCCTGCTGTAGATCTGATGAAACGTGTTATTGCTAACAAGAAACAAACAAATCTGAACCTGCGCGACTATTACCAGTACCAGAAATATCAGAAACTGACACTGGCTCTTAACGATGTAAGTTCAGAGATGCTTGCAAATCCAAAGTTGAGCAAGTTCCCTTGGTTGCTCAATCAGGTGGAAACCAATGACTTGACAGGTAAGCTGATACTGCCACTCAGTGTTGATGAGACTGTGACGCAGAAAGTTTATCGCCGTAACCCTCACGATGAGAAGAGCATTGTGAAGGGACAACGTTCATCAGGTATCAATGATTTCTTTCAGACTGGTGAGATATTGAATACTGTGACGAAGGATGTCTTTACTGACATTAATATCTATGACGATCATGTGCGCCTCCTGCAACATCCGTTTGAATCACCTATCAGCTCTGGAGCCATATCCTTCTATCGCTACTATATTGAGGATACGCTGCTTGTTGACCGAGATTCATGCATCCATTTGCATTTTCTGCCGAATAATCAGCAGGACTTTGGCTTCCGTGGCGATCTCTACGTCTTGAAGGATTCGTCTTGTCAGGTCAAACGTTGCGAACTGATACTTCCCAATCAAACAGATGTGAATTTTGTGGAGAACATGAAGGTCGTGCAGGAGTTTACGCAGTTGCCTACAGGTGAGTGGGTACTTTCTGTTGACGACATGATTGTGGAGATGGCACTCTTCGACTTCATTCAGAAGGGTGTGGCCATTAAGTCTACACGCCTAACGGACTATGCTTTTGACGAGATTCCTAAACAGTTGTTTCGTGGCAAGTCGAAGACTGCTGTTGATCCTGATGCTGAGATGCAGGACGATAGCTTCTGGCAGGAGCACCGTAAGCTTCAGCTTACTAAGAGTGAAAATGCAATGGATGATTTCCTTACGGGAATGCAATCCACAGGAGGTTTTAAATATGTTTTGGCCGCCCTGAAGATACTCATGGAGAACTATATTGAGACAGGAAAGAAGAGCAAGGTCGATATCGGTCCCGTGACATCTATGCTGAGTAGTAACTTCATAGACGGCTTGCGAACACGCTTCGGTGCCCAGACTACTGCGAATCTCAATCGTCACCTGTTCTGGAAAGGATATGTTGCCCATGGCTGGAAGAGTAAGAATACCTATTATAATGCTGAGATGACATGGTCGCTTAACAAGAAGAAGTATACCCCTGAAGAGTTTCCCAAACGGAATATTTCTTTCCAAAGCACCTACGATGTCATGTCTCCTTCCGATAAGTTCCTCAGCACTGACAAGGATAATGTCTTTACTGCATGGAAATGGGCTAAGGCAGATAAGATGATGTATTATAAGCGTCAGAAGCTGACCTTTGAGCGTGAAGAACAGTGGGGTCTGCGTACTCAGTTCCGCATTAAAACCGAGGAGAATGAGGCTACAGGTAACATGCTGTTCATCCCTCTGTCTTCTCTTGCCACTTCTCCCACCTCTATAAAGATTCGTACTACAGAGTTGCGTGCAGAGATAGAGTATAGTCCTGGCGCATTGTATGTTAACTCCAAAATGAAACGTCATAAGGTTAATCGAGAGGCTCCTATCATTACCGTCAGTCATGCTGTTGGTGTGGAGAAATTACTAGGAGGTGACTATACCTACAACTACACTGAGGCCAGTATTTTTAAGCGTTTCTGGTTAGGATCGTGGGGGCGCATCGACCTCTTTACCCGTGGTGGTGTGCAGTGGAACCAAGTTCCTTTCCCCCTGTTGTGCATGCCAGCATCTAACTTGTCTTATTTCAGTCATAAGCACATGTTCAATCTTATTTCTGAGATGGAGTTCTTGAACGACCGCTTTGTCAGTGTCGATTTTAACTGGGATATGCAAGGAAAAATATTCAATCGCATCCCGCTGATTCGACGACTTCGCTGGCGCGAATATGTCGGAGCAAAGATGCTGTGGGGAGCCTTGTCCGATAAAAATAATCCTTATCTGGAACAGAATGCAGGCAGCAATGTGCTGATGGTATTCCCTGAGCAGACAAATCTGATGAATCCTAAAATCCCTTATTGGGAAATTTCATTAGGTATTCGTAGTATTTTCCGCTTTTTCCAGGTGGAATATGTTCGTCGCATGAATTATAATGATTGCCGTTTCGGCCCTAAAAACAGTGTACGCCTTGGCTTTACACTGATGTTCTAATAAAGGCTTTGTTGGCGTGTTAAAAAGAAAAAGGCTAAGAATATCTCACGACATCCTTAGCCTTAGCTTCTAACTAACTTATTATCAACTATTCATTACTCATTCTGTTTTTTCTGGTGCAAAGTTACGGAGATTTTACGTAAAATGTAACGCAAAAACATAAAAAAAAACACGTAAACGTTTGCGATTTTGCTCATATTTTATTACCTTTGCGGTGACTAACTATTTTCGACTAACCAATGAACGTGAAAAAGCAGCATCGTATATCGCTCAAAGATCTGGCTAAGGAACTGGGTGTCAGCATCGCCACCGTCAGTCGTGCCCTGCGCAATTCTCCTGAGATTGGCGCAGAGATGCAGCAACGTGTTAAAGACCTTGCCAAGAAATTAAACTACAGACCTAATCCTTTTGCGCAGAGTCTGCGTAAAGAGGCTCCAAAGGTTATTGGTGTGGTTGTTCCTAACCTTGTCACTCATTATTATGCCGCTGTTTTAGACGGTATTGAGGATGAGGCACGTCGTGCAGGATACAGTATTATCAGTGCCAATAGTCATGAGAGCTACGAAGATGAGGCCCATGCTATTGATAATTTTATCGGCATGCATGTAGAGGGCATTATTGCCTGTTTGGCGCAAGGTACCACCGATTACCATCATTTTGAAGAAATAGCAGATATGGGTATTCCCTTGGTATTCTTTGGACGTACCTGTCTGACGGATAAGTTCTCTTCGGTAACTGCCAATGGCGATGAGGCTGCGCAAATGGCAACGCAACATTTGATAGATACTGGTAGTCGACGTATAGCCTTCTTAGGTGGACCTAATCATCTGGATATGGTGCGTCGCCGTAAGCATGGCTATTTGGAGGCGCTTCGTGAAAACCGTCTCCCGATAGATCGCGAGATGGTGGTGTGCGACAAAATTGATTATGAGGTGGCTTTAAATAATGCTGAAGAACTGCTGCGCCGAAGTGATCGTCCTGATGCTATTATTGCCTTTAACGATATTATCACTTTTGCAGCCTTTACGGCTATCAAGAACTGTGGACTGCGCATCCCCGATGATGTAGCACTGATTGGTTTCACTGACGATGTTCATGCAGCTTACGTTACTCCTCGCATGTCCGCCATTGTTGATCAATCGCACCAAATGGGCGTTACTGCCTGTCAACTGTTGCTCAAGAATATTCAGGGTGACACGAAAGTATATAAGAAAATAGTTTCTCAGCAGTTGGTCATCCGTGATACTTCTGCCAAAGTGATGAAATAACTCCTATGATATCATGAGAAAAACGATTTATACCTTATTACTTCTTGTCTTGCTGCCATTGGGCGTGCAGGCCGCGATTCCCGATATGAAGTTCCGTAGGCTGGATACCCGTAATGGCTTGTCTAACTCGCAGGTTAACTGTACGTTCCGTGACTCTAAGGGTTACGTTTGGATAGGAACGATGTACGGTTTGAACCGCTATGATGGTTATCGCGTGAGGACGTTCTATGCCAATACGCGTGATACTACCACTATGCGCGATAATAATACTTCTGAGATAATGGAGAGCTATGATGGTAAGATCTGGCTCCATCAGGGTATGAACTATTGCGTGTATGATCCTGTGACGGAGAACTTTGAACGTAATATTTCCAATATACTGGAAGAATATTTCGGTTTCAATAAGGGCGTTGAGCAGATGTTTATCGACGCGAAGAAGAATTTCTGGGTAAAGTTCTACGAGAAAGGACTATACTACTACAATCCCAATACGAAAAAGACCTGCCACTTTAATTTCGGCTATGGCGACAATGAGCTGAATCCTACCTATAACTTCACAGCTTTTTCTGACTGTGATGACGGTATAATGATGGTTACCTCGAACGGTGAAATAGTTTGTTTCGATGGTGAGAAGGGTAGGAAGGTGTATGACGACAATTGGATGCGTCAGCACGGTTCTCCGGAGAACAGGGAATACCACCTGTGTGTGGACAAAGATCGTAATATATGGGTGTCGGCAGAAAACTATAGCTATGTTCGAGTAGATAAGGATAGCAAGTGGCGTATCGGTTATGCCAACCTGTTCCGCGAATACCAAATAGAGAATGTGCCTGAAGACTTGCAGGTATGGGACTTGAAAGTGGATGGCAAGGGACGTATCTGGCTAGCCACTGACCATGAAGGACTATTGGTCTTTGACCTGAAAAAACACGAGATGCGACAGTTCTTGAACAACAAGTTCGATGAGTCGTCCATCAGCGAGAATACTCTCCGCAATATCTATATGGATGCTCATGGGCTAGTATGGATAGGCTCCTTCAAGAACGGTGTGAATATGTATAGGGAGATGTCGGCCAGCATGATGAATTTGGAATTGGGCGACATCAATGCTGTCAGTGAGGACCGTTTTGGCAACTACTGGCTGGGTACGAATGACCGCGGTATTATAGTCTATAACCCGAAGCGTCAGGAGACAGTTGCTCATTATACAAAAGAGAACAGCCCGATGTTTGGTAATATCATGGTGGGTACCCACAGAGCCAGCGACGGCAGTATCTGGTTTGGCGGCTATAATAGTGGTTTGACGCGTTGTATCCCTAAGAATGACAATGGCGAGGCGACCATCATCAATTATCACTTTACAAACGAGCCTGGTGGTATTGCCACTGATAATGTGTGGAGCGTCACCGAGGACAAGTGGCACCGCATCTGGATTGGTACGCTGGGTTCTGGTATCCAGATGCTTGACTTGAAGACGGGTAAATTCCGCACATGGGATACCAGTAACACTAAGATTAATGCCAACTATGTTACTTCTGCTTCGTGGATTAAGAAAGGTTGGTTGATGATGGGTACCAGCTGGTACTGGTGTTTCTTAAATCCTGTGACGGGGCAGTTGTGCCCTCGCGAGATACCAAACTATACGCGTTTCCCATCGCAGTCGGGTAATACCGTTTCTGTAATGGAGGATTCGCGTGGTATCATCTGGCAGGGCTCGTTCTGTGGTGTCCTCGTTTTCGACCAGAAGCGAAAGACCTGCAGTCTGATTGATATGCAGGACGGATTATTTGGCTCCAGTGTTTGTTCGATTATTGAAGACCAACAGCATAATATCTGGGTTGTCACCGACCATGGCGTGTCGAAGGTCGTTCCCCAACAGCAGGAAGACGGTACTTGGCAGTTTAATATCAGTAGTTATAACAACCGCGACGGACTGCAGCAAGCTGTCTATAACCAGCGTTCGACCTGTCTGACGCACGATGGTAAGATACTTATTGGTGGACAGGGCGGTCTGGATATAATCAATCCCAAGGCGATGACTGACGTGAAGAGTAAGGAACGTCCTATTTTCAGCGGCCTGCAACTGTTTGATGCCGATGTACCTGTGGGTCATGAGATTGACGGGCGTGTTATCTTGGACGAGGCGCTGGAGGAGTGTCGTGAGATTACCTTGAACTACAATGACCAGTTTACCATTCAGTTGGCTAGCGATGCTGGTATTGTTAATAATGGCAAGCGCTTTGTCTATAAGCTTGAAGGTTTTAACGACAACTGGGTAAGAACTTCGGAGTTGAATCCGAATATCACTTATAACTCTCTGCGTGACGGTGACTATACGCTATGTGTACGCATGCTCAACGACGATGGCTCTATCGGAGAAGAAGAGGCACGCATGGATATAACTATCCTGCCTTCTCTCTGGCGTAGACGTTGGGCTTTTCTACTCTATATGCTTGCTGTTGTTGGTATTGCACTTCTCTGGCGTCGTTGGTTCATGAAACGCCAAGGTCGTCGTATGGAGACAGAGACGATACGTCGTGAGCTGGAGAAGAAACAATGGATGAACGAACAGCGTATGCAGATGAAGAAGGAGTATGCCGAGAAGCACGGCACTACTGACCATTCTGAAGAGGCGGCTCCTGGCTATCATGTTGTAGCTCGTCGTCATTTGAATGATATTGTTGACTTCCTGCGAAATTTCTGTGAGGACTATGTCTCGCCAGACAAGAGCAAGAGTGTCAAGGTCAACTTCTTCTCACCTTTAGAACAATTGGAGGCAGAATACGACAGTGCCCTTTTGTCTGAGGTATTGACAATTCTTTTCAATAACTCCGTACTCTTTGCCCATGATGACAGCATTATCAGCGTGGGTGTTGTACGCCAGCAGGACAGCCATGTGCAGATACAGGTTGCCGACAATGGTATTGGTATCAAGGACGAGTACAAGGAACATGCTTTCGATCCTATGGCTAATGATGAAGGTATTGGACTGGATCGCGTGAAAGCTATTATCGATGCACATGAGGGTACAATCCGTATTCAGGACAATCCTGGTGGCGGTACCATCTTCGTAATCACGCTTCCACCAGCTGAAGAAATAGAAGAAGCTGTGCTGTTAGATGATTAATAATTAACAAACGATACTTAGAGACAAATGAAACTAATGAGAACAATGACAGCGGGAGTGCTGTCGATGGTGACAACCGTACTACTGGCTGCAGACTACACCGTTACAGGACAGTTTATTACGATTCCTGTACAACAACCACAGGCCGATGGCGCTAAGGTGGTTCGTCTGCAGGTCGTGACAGACAATATTATTCGCGTGCAGGCTACCTCTCAAGCACAATTGTCAGAGAAGCAGAGTCTGATAATCGTCAAGCAGACCGCCAAACCTAAGTTTGAAGTCACTGATGGTCAACTGGTGCGTGTCAAGGCCGCTAATGTTGAGGCACGTGTTGACAAGCAGACCGGACAGGTACGTTTCTATGATGCTGCAGGAAAGCTGATTATCGGTGAAGCAGAGAATGGCAAGACTTTTAAGCCGTTCCGCGTGCCTGACCGTGAGATTGGTGTCGATGCAGACAAAGTTCCTGAAGAACAGCGTAATGGATTATCGTGGCACCTGTTGTTCAATGGTTATCCTGGCAGTCTCTATGGTTTGGGACAACACCAGTCTGAAGAGCTGAACATGTTGGGAAAGAATGAGGACCTCTTCCAATATAATACCAAGGTCAGTGTTCCTTTCGTTATGTCCAGTTACAATTATGGACTGTTGTGGGACGCTTATTCCTATGGCCGCTTTGGCAATCCAGATGACTACCAGCAGCTGAATCGTATCTTCAAACTTTACGATAAGAAAGGCGTAGAGGGTCACTTGACGGGTACCTATACCGATGCTAATGGGCAGACGCTGGTGCGTCAGGAGGACTCGTTGTACTATGAGTTTGATACGCCGGAGAAGTCGGAACTGGCACTCCAGACTGAACCTGGTGGCATTAAGAACCTGCCCAAGGGCTTTGTGCTCAATGGTGCCAACGTTGTTTATGAGGGCTTTATAGAACCCAGTGAGTCGGCATCGTTTAACTTTATCCTCTACTATGCTGGATATATTAAGGTATATATCGATGGCCATGAAGTTGTTCCTGAGCGCTGGCGTACGGCTTGGAATCCTAATACCTACAAGTTCCACTGCCGTCTGATGAAGGGGGAACGTTACCAGCTTCGTGTGGAGTGGCGCCCAGATGGATGGGTGAGCTACTGCGGACTACGCGCCTCTGTGAATACAACTCAAAATCGTCTGAGCATCTGGACGGAGATGGCACAGGATATGGACTATTATTTCATTGCGGGCAAGAATGCGGATGAGATTATTGCCGGCTACCGTACGCTGACAGGCAGGGCGCCCGTCTATCCAAAGTGGACGCTGGGCTTCTGGCAGAGCCGCGAGCGCTATAAGACCTCTGATGAAATCGTAGGTACACTCGCAGAGTTCCGCAAGCGCCAGATTCCTATCGACAACATCGTGCAGGACTGGAACTACTGGGTGGAGGACCAGTGGGGCTCTCACCAGTTTGAGAAGTCGCGCTTCCCCAATCCGCAGGCTATGCTCGACAGCGTGCACCAGATGGGTGGCCGCTTTATGATTTCCGTCTGGCCTAAGTTCTATTGTAATACCGACAACTACAAAGAACTTGACAAGAACGGCTGGATGTACCACCAGGCTGTCAAGGACGATATCCACGACTGGGTAGGTCCTGGCTATGTGGGTTCGTTCTATGATGCCTATAGTGCTGGCGCTCGCAAGATGTTCTGGCGTCAGATGAACGACAATCTCTACTCTAAGTATAAATATGGTATAGATGCTTGGTGGATGGATGCTTCAGAGCCTAACGTCCGTGACTGTACACCGATGTGGTATCGTAAGGCACTCTGTGGTCCGACAGCCTTAGGTACATCAACAGAGTATTTCAATGCCTATAGTATTGTGAATGCCGATGCTATCTACAACGGACAACGTTCTGTCAATCCCAACCAGCGCGTCTTCCTGTTGACGCGTAGTGGCTTTGCTGGTGAACAGCGCTATAGTACAGCTACATGGAGTGGAGATATCGGTACTCGTTGGGAGGATATGCGTGCACAGATGACGGCAGGCTTGAACTATTGTATGTCGGGCCTGCCCTTCTGGGGTATGGATCAGGGCGGCTTTTGTGTGGAAGACCGTTATGTAAAGGCTCAGCAGTTATATGATCAGGAAAAGGTAGAAAATGAAGACCTGAAGGAATGGCGTGAATTGCAGGCCCGTTGGAGTCAGTTCGGTACGTTCATTCCCTTGTTCCGTGTTCATGGTCAGTGGCCGTTGCGTGAAATCTGGAACATTGCTCCCGATGACCACCCCGCTTATAAATCGTTTGTCTATTATGACAAGCTTCGCTACCGTCTGATGCCTTATCTCTATTCGATGGCAGGCTGGGTACACACCAAAGATTACACGATGATGCGTGGCCTCATGATGGACTTCAATGGCGATAAGGACATCTATAATATCAAAGACCAGTGGATGTTCGGTCCTGCTTTGATGGCTTGTCCCGTTGGCTACTATAAGGCTCGCAATCGTGCTGTTTACTTCCCCAAGCAGACAGGTTGGTACGATTTATATACTGGCGAGCACATCGCTGGTGGTCAGCGTCTGGTAGTTGATGCTCCCTACGAGCGCATCCCTGTCTATGTCCGCGAGGGTAGCATTATCCCTTATGGCCCTGAGATGCAGTATAGCGATGAGCGTCCTGCCGATAACATTACGCTGTATGTCTATGCAGGCCGCAATGGCGAGTTCCAGCTCTATGAGGACGAGGGTACCAACTACAATTATGAGAAGGGTAAGTTCTCTACTATTGATATGAGTTACGACGATGCCGCCAAGACGCTGACTATCGGAAAACGTCAGGGCGACTTTAAGGGAATGCTCAAGGAGCGCCGTTTCCGTATTGTCTATGTCACTGCCGACCAGCCTCGTGCACTTGATTTTGAACCACAAAATGCTCCAGTAGTGGACTATAAAGGCAATCAAATAGTGGTAAAACTCTAACTATTGCTTATTGCCTCAGAAATAAGCCTAGTAAGCACTGCTTATTAGCCTAGTACAGCTCCGTATTAGCCTAATAAGTGGTGCTTACTAGCCTAATACAGAACTGTATCAGCCTTATACGAGACACCCTTATATATTATAATAAGGTATAAGAACCGAGTTGTATTTCCTTTGTTACAATTTGGTAGTTTAACGTATTTTTTTCTAATAAAAACACAAAAAAGTTTGCGTATGTTCTGATAAAGTGTTACCTTTGCACTTGTGTTTCTGATAAAATACACCAAACTGGACAATGCAATGAATTAACTATTACAATTATTATAATTATATTATTATTCACTAAATGTTCAACTATGAGTAAAAAGTTTACATCTTTTTTGGTCGTGTTAGCAGCATTGCTGTTGACCGTACCTACTCAGGCACAGTTTGCCAAGAAGGCCGCTAAGCAGACAACAGTTCTGAAGGCTGGTCCTTTGAAGGTTAACGATGTGCAGAAGGTCAAGGCTGCTATGGCCAAGGCCAATGACAAAACTGTAGGTATTGCCTTTACTGGTGCTATGCATCAGCAGGTTGCTGCAGAGGCAACTCTTTTGAAGGCTGCTATCAACAACATCGAGAGCGAAAATGCTGCTTTCGAGAAGTTGATGGCTAAGAACCTGACATCAACCAAACTTCCCGTTAAGACATCTGTTAGAGTCTTTAATGAGAGTGTTGCTACTCCTCTGACTGCCAGCGCTTCTCGTAGAGCTGAGGCAATTGACGAGAATGGCATTATCACTGCACCTGCTGAAGGTGAGGAACTCACTTACAAGCGTGCTGGTACTGGCTATTATTATTCTAGTGGCTCAGTAGGTATGGCTGCGCAGAGCGGTAATGTGACTATCGTAGAAGCTGCAGATGGCACGGTATTTATTAAGGATATTATTTCATATTATACCAGTGGCGCATGGGTAAAAGGAACTAAGAGTGGCAATACTATTACTGTTCCTGTTGCTCAGCCTGTTAATTATGACACCCAGTACGGAACAACACTGTCTGTTTGTTTTGGTACAATTGATGCAGGAGGCAACATTAAAAAAACTGAAGCTCAGCCTGAGGTAATTACGTTTGCAATTGATGAAACAAACAAGGTGATTTCTCTGCAGGGAACAGCTGCTTATGCACAAGGTGTGGAGACTACTTTCGTAGGTGTATTCTGGGATGATGATAATTCATTCTCTGGCTATGGTGATGCTGAGACTGTTTGGACACTGAAAGAAGGTGAAGAGGTCGCTACTACCGGTGCTAATGTAGACGCTGTTCCTTACAGTAACGCTTTGGCAACAGCTGATGATTTTGGCGTATTTGGTGTACTTGACAGTAATGAGGATGGTCAGACTTGGGCTTATTCTGATAGCTATGGTGCATGCTACACCTTTTCTAGCGCAAACGCTGCTAACGACTGGCTGATTTCTCCTGCTATCAAGCTGGAGGCTGGTAAGAAGTATCATTTCGCTATTGATGCAAAGAACAATGGTTATACTGAGAAGCTTGAGGTGCTGCTGGGTACTGAGGCTAAGGCTTCTGCTCTGACACAGAGTGTAATTCCTGCTACTGAAGTTACTTCAAAGGATTTCGTTACTTTTGAGAACGAGGCCGTTGAGGTTGCTGAGACTGGCTACTACCACTTCGGTATCCACGCTATCAGTGATGCTGACATGTTCAGACTGATGGTTAAGAACTTCCTCGTAGAGGCTGTTGCTGAGCCTACTGCTCCTGCTGCTGTAACTGACTTTGCTGTTGCTCAGACTCCCAATGTGTTGGAGGCTGTTGTTTCATTCAAGGCTCCTACCAAGACTGTTGGTGGTGCTGATCTGACAGATCTGACTAAGATTGACGTGCTCCGTGACGGTGCTGTTGTTAAGAGCTTTGAAAATGTTGCAGAGAATTCTATCTCTTGGACTGCTTCTGAACAGGGCTATGAGAACCAGCAGGATGTTACTGCTATCGACTTCGGCAATGGATATACTGCTACATTGGCTAAGAATGAGGGTAACAATGGACCAAAATACTATACTTCTGGTACTGCCCTTCGTATGTATTCTTACAATACATTGACTATTAAGGGATCGGCTATCAAGAAGGTGACATTCACTTTCGTAGATAGAAACGAACTTGAGGTTAAGGAAGGCAATGGCGTTCTGACTATTGATGGTATGACTGGTACATGGACAGGTTTGGCTGATGAGATTGTCTTCAACGTAACTAAGGCTTCTAGCAAGCAGGCTCGTATCCAGAAGATTGAGATTGAAACTGGTCTGACTCTGACTCCTGGTGCTGAATATAGCTATACTGACAATGCTGAGGATCTGACCGTCGGTACTCATGTATATCAGGTAATTCCTTATAACACTTCTGGTATTGGTGTCAAGAGTGAGGAGAAGAGCATCTTCATTTCAGTATCTCTTGAGGCTCCTTATACCTTCGACTTCTCACAGGATCTGTTGGATATCTTCAATGTAATCGATAACAACGAGGATGGCAAGACATGGTTGTGGAATGCTTCTAATGGCGTTGTTTACTATCCATACCATGAATCAAATGCTGCTGACGACTATCTGGTTACGCTGCCCTTCAACCTGAAGGCTGGTAAGCGTTACAATGTGATTGTAAATGCTAAGGGTAGTGCAAGCTATCCTGAGAGATTTGAGGTGAAGGCTGGTAAGGAAGCTACCGTTGCTGGTCTGACTGAGCAGGTTATTGCCCCTACTGACTTGAATACTGGTGAGTTTGATGATTATGAAGGTGTATTCGCACCTGAAGAGGATGGTCTGTATTTCTTCGCTATTCACGCTATCTCAGACGCAGACATGCTGAATCTGCAGGTCAAGACTCTGACTATCGAACTCGCTCCTGAGCTCACTGCTCCTGCTGCTGTTGCTGACCTGACTGCTACTCCTGGTGCAGAAGGTGCTCTTGAGGCAACTCTCGCATTTACCGCTCCTGCAAAGGATATCAAGGGTGATGCTCTGACAGGTAATGTTGATGTGAAGATCTATCGTGACAACGAGCTGGTTAACACACTGGAAGGTATTGCTGCCGGTGCTGCTGCAACTTGGAAGGATACCGAAGTTGAGAATGGTACTACTTATACATACTATGTAGTAGCTGCCAACGAGTCTGGCGATGGTCTGAAGTCTGACAAGGTTAGTGTATTTGTTGGCGAAGACGCGTTTGGCACTGTTGAGAATATCCAGATTACTGGCTCAACTGCAAGCACTATCAGCTTCTCTTGGGATCCTGTAACTGGTGCAAACGGCGGTTATGTAAATGCTGCTGCTGCTAAGTATGCTATTGTAAGCACTCACATTGAGACCTATCTGTTCTGGCAGTTCTTGGTTGTTGACGAAATCCTCGGTACTGTTACTGGTGAGACTTCTGCTACCGTTAACTATGACGTGAACGCTGGTGAGCAGGATTACAAGTACTTCGGTGTCCTGGCCTATAAGGAGGATACTGAGTTGCCAGCTGCCGGTGATGAATACGCTGGTGCTTACACATACGCTCTGGTAGGTGCTCCTTATGAGTTGCCAATGTTCGAGAGCTTCACTGGTAAGACTATGCACTATCTGTGGAATTCAAATGCACAGCTCATCGTTGATGAAGTATCTTCAGATGATGATGGCGTAGCTGTTGATCTGTTGGCTGACGAGGCAGGTATTGTTACCTTCGAGTCTGGTAAGATCAATATCAATGGTACTGCTAATCCTACCTTGCTGTTCAATGCCAAGAGTCCTAACATCAGTAAGCTGTATGTATATGCTTCTAAGAATGGTGGTGAAATGAGTCCTGTTGCTGAGCTCGATTTGACTGAGGACTATCAGACCTTCAAGGTTTCTCTGGCTAACCTGGCTAACACTGCTAACTACGTTCAGTTCGCTCTGGTTGCTCAGTACGCCACTCCATATACTGTTGATGACGAAGGCAACCTCGTTGACCTGGGTGACTATTACACATTGGATGAAATCCGTGTAATGGATCTCTTCGAGTACAACCTGGTAGCTGACATCAAGGCTCCGAAGTCTGTTGTTGCTGGTCAGAAGGCTAAGGTTGTTGCTACTGTAACTAACTATGGTGAGAATGCCGCTAAGGACTACACCGTAACTGTTAAGGCTGGTGAGAAGACCATTACTTCTGTAATCGGTAGCGAAGAGCTTGCTCCATTCGCTAAGGATGAGATTGAGGTTGACTTCGAGACTTCAGTATTCGACGAGGCTGGCGACGTAACCCTGAGTGTTACCGTTGACTTTGAGAACGAGCTCAATCCTGAGGATAACGCTGCAAGCACCATTATCACCGTGCAGGAGCCTACAGCTGCTGCTCCTGCAAGCTTGATCGCTGAGGATAAGGGCAATGCTGGTGTAGACCTCGCATGGACCGTTGTTGCAGCTGGCACAGAGGAAGTCTTTGAGAACTTCACTTCTTACGAGAATGGTGCTAATGAAGCACTTGGCGATTGGACACTTGTTAATAACAACGGTGCGTCTAAGGGCTCTATTTTCAACGATCTGTCTTTGGCAAATGATGGACTTGTTAAGGCATGGGAGGTAATGAAACCTTCTGAATATGGTATTGGTAACACGCTGTTTAATGGACCGAATGGTTCACTGGAAGAAGCATACCTCATCTCTGCATATAATCTTGATGGTCAGTCATATCCAGATAATGACGACTGGTTGATTTCGCCAGAATTGCCGGGAATTGCTCAGGAGATAAGCTTTGCCATTGGTGCACTTGATGTACAATATGGTCCATCAAGCTATGAGGTTCTGGTTTCCTCAACAGATAGCGAGATTGCAAGCTTTACTAAGGTAGCCGAAGGAACACTAACATCTGCTGGTTGGAATAGCGTGACGGCCCAGCTTCCTGAAGGAACGAAGTACTTTGCAATTCGCAATAATACTTCAGGCGATGGCGCAATGTGTGTGATGTTGGGTGACATCAAGTTTACAGCAAATAGTTCAGCTACAGCTGCTTCGTTCAACATCTACTACAATGGCGAGAAGATTGCTACCGTTGAGGGTGACAAGACTACTTACACTGTAGCTGCAGATAAGGTTGAGGTTGGTACACAGACCTTCGGCGTATCTGCTGTATATGCTAACGGTGCAGAGTCACGTGTTACTACTGCTACGATTGAAATCGTTACTGGTATCGAGCAGATTGCTGCTGATGGCAAGCCCGTTGATGTTTACTCTATCGATGGTAAGCTGATTCGCAATCAGGCTAAGAGCCTCGACGGTTTGAAGGGCCTCTATATCGTGAACGGTAAGAAGATTATGGTTAAGTAATCTGAAACCACATATTTAAAGGAAAAGTGCAGCAAAAGTTGCACTTTTTCTTTTTTTTATGCATTTTCTTTGCAATTTCTTACTTTTTTTTGTACCTTTGCACACAATTGTAAAATAAACACACAAAAATGAAAAGAAATTGTACAGTACTGTTGGGCCTTATGTTAATGGTGGCCCTGATGGTAGATGCTGCTCCTCGTACGCCGGCACAGATGAAAGAGGCTGCTGCCAAAGCTATCAATGGAGAGCGTAAAGGTAAGAAGATGGCACCTCGTAAGGCTGCTGCCTTGAAGGTTCTAAAGACTACTGCTGAATACCAGATTATTGGTAATGAGCAGGGTGGCTTTGCTGTGATTGCTGCTGACGACTTGGTGCCAGAGGTGCTGGGTGTCTCGACATCCAAGTATTCTGATGGCGCTAATGAGAATTTCCGTTGGTGGTTGGAGGCTGTTCAGGGTGCTGTACAGTATGCTGTACAAAATGGCGTCAGCCTGAGTACTACCAAGCCCGATCCTGCAAAATATCCCACGCATGTAGGTCCATTGATGACAACATTATGGGACCAGGGTGAACCATATAACCGTCTGTTGCCTACGTCTCTCTATGGTGGTGGTCGTTGCGTGACAGGTTGTGTTGCTACAGCTATGGCTCAGGTGCTGAAGTATTTTGAAGTTCCCGTGTGTGGTATTGGTTCACGCACTATATATTATCCTCAGGGAAACTATACGGGAACGGCTATTACAGCTGATTTTGGTGAGCATACCTACGATTGGGCAAACATGCTGGATGATTATAAGGGTGTTTCCTATAATGACGATCAGGCAATGGCTGTAGCTGTGCTGATGCGCGACTGTGGTGTTGCTGCTGACATGGAGTATGGTGGTTCCAATAATACGGAGAATGGCTCTGGTGCCTATTCCACAGATGCTGCCGCTGGTCTGCGTACCTATTTCGGCATTGCTGAAGCAGAGTGTCTGGAGCGCGACAACTATACCGAGGCTGAGTGGATGGATATCGTCTATCGCACACTCAGCGAGGATGGTCCTTGCTACTATGGCGGTGCCAGCTGGTCGAGCGGTGGTCATGCCTTTGTGCTTCATGGATACAACGAAGAAGGTAAGGTGTATGTCAACTGGGGCTGGTCTGGCGATGACGACGGCTATTACGATATCGCTCTGCTGAATCCTGGTTGGTACACGTTCAATATGGGTCAGGATATGATTATCGGTGTCAAGGGTGCCCCCCGTGAACTTACTGAGGAGAGTGTTGAACTCGCTGAGGCAGGTACACTGAATACTGTATTGGATGACGAAAAGATTGGTACTGTTGGTACGCTGAAGATTACTGGTAATCTCAACTCTAGCGACCTGCGTCAGATTCGTCGCTTGGGTGGTGTTGATGAGAATGGTGAGAAGACTGGTGGTTACTTACAGGTGCTTGACCTCTCAGAAGCGCGTATTGTCAGTGGTGGTGACCCCTACCTGATAGAGAATGGCAAAAAGCTGACAACGACTGAAGATGAACTTCCCGCTAAGGCTTTCTGGGGTTGTAAGTATCTGCAGAAGCTGGTGTTGCCTGCAGGTCTGAAGAGGTGGGGTGAAGGTGGCTTAGGTCTCTGTACACAGCTCCGTGAACTGGAGATTGGCGAGATTGCTGCTGATGCTGATTTTGTCATTGACGACGAGATAGTATGGAACACAGAAAAGACGGAGATAATTGCCGTACTGCCTGTGAAGAGTGGAGAATTGAGAATTGCCAATGGTACGGTGGCTCTGCGCAACTGTGCAATGGCTGGCTGTGCTCGTCTGTCGAAGGTGGTGCTGCCTGCCAGCCTGACTACGATTGGTCGTGAGGCTATGCGTAACTGCAGTGGTCTGATGGAGATTCGTGTAGTCAACAAGGAAGTTCCTGAACTGAAAGGTAGTGACGTCTTTGCTGGAATTACTGTATATACCTGCAAACTGTATGTCCCTGCAGGAACGAAGACCAAATATGCACAGTCGGCACAGTGGAAAGCCTTCAAGAACGATGACTTTGACAATATTATAGAATATGGCTCCAGCGTGAAGGTGCGTAATACTATTCGTAAGTATGGTGAGGAGAATCCTATATTTGTATATTCCGTATCAGGCGATCCCATTACAGGTGAGCCTGTGCTGAGTTGTGAGGCAACGCCCACTTCTCCTGCTGGCAAGTATCCCGTTACCATCAGTAAGGGAACTATCGATGGCGAGAATATTGATTTGTATGATGGCTACCTTATCGTGCAGAAGGTGGATGCTACGGCTACTGTTGAGAACGCTACCCGTGAGCAGGGACAACCCAATCCGGAGTTCTCGCTGGTATTCGACGGACTGGTGAACAACGAGACGGTTCCTGTTTGGACTGTTGAGCCTGTATTCACCTGTGAGGCTGACGAGAATTCTCCTGTTGGTGAGTATCCTATCACCGTCACTGCTACAGCCGAGAGCTATAAGCTCACTTTCGTGGCTGGTGTGCTGACTGTTACTGAGTCAACAACAGGCATTACTGAAGTAAGAAGTAAGATGGAAGAGGGTAGAGGTAACGCCTACGACTTGCAAGGCCGCAGGATAAATGCTCAACCCAGTAAGGGCCTGTATATTCAGAAGGGTAAGAAGTTTGTGAAGTAATTTCTTCACCATAGTATATTAAAAATGGGCGGTCTGTTGAGGACCGTCCATTTTTAATGTTGCTATTACAGGTGCTTATTTGTAGCATTCAAAAATCTTGTTGACAATATTGCTGTCTATCTTCTTCGTCAGCAGACTAGTAACCCATACTACAGGGAAACCACCCAGCATGGCGATGGCGCCACAGTTGATAGGATTAATCAGATTACCCAACAGCATATTGACAACCGTCAGTCCTACGCCCCAGAAGAAGCAAGCCCAGACGCTGGTAGTTGTAACGCCACGCCAGTAGAGACCGAGCATGAATGGAGCGAGGAAGGCACCAGCCAGTGCACCCCACGAGATACCCATCAGCTGGGCAATAAACGTCGGCGGATTGAGGGCAATCATCAGGGAGATGGCGATAAAGAACATAATAAGTACGCGCATTACTACTACCTTGCGCTGCTCTATCTTCTCAGCCACCGTATCGTCGATGGTTCCTTCCTCCACTTCGCCAGGCAACGATTTCTTGTCGCGATAAATAAGGTCGAGTGTCATCGTGCTCGATGATGTGAGCACCAGTGAGGCTAGCGTTGACATGGAAGCAGAGAGTACTAGCAATACTACGAGTGCAATAAGCACGTCGGGTAGTGTTACCAGCATGGCAGGAACGATACTGTCGTAGGCAATCTTGCCGTTAACTGCGATAACAGGGTCGTACAGACGGCCGAAACCACCGAGGAAATAGCAGCCACCAGCCACAACGAAGGCGAAGATGGTCGAGATGACGGTACCACGCTTGATGGCACTCTCGTCGGTGATGCTATAGAACTTACCCACCATCTGCGGCAGTCCCATAGTACCCAGTGATGTCAGGATAACCACTCCCAGCAGTCCCCATGGGTCTGGACCGAACCACGAGGCAAAGCCGCCATTCACCGATGGATCTGCATCAGAGGGTAGGGCAGCCAGCTTGTCAACAGCAGCCACCAAGCCACCCTGCGCATTCAGCACGGCAAGAATGACGGCAACAATTCCGAATAGCATGATGATACCCTGAATGAAGTCGTTCATAGCCGTTGCTTTATAACCACCAAGGATGACGTATACGGCAGTAAGGACTGACATGATGACTACACAATACTCGTAGGGGATATTGAAACCCATTTCAAAGAGTCGTGAAATGCCGCTATACACACCAGCGGTATAGGGAATCAGGAACACGAAGGCAATGATACTGGCTGCTACGCGCAGTCCCTGGTCCTGGAAACGGGTACCGAAGAAATCGGGCATGGTGCGGCTTTCGATATGCTGCGTCATAAGTTTTGTACGCTTGCCGAGAATGACCCACGCCAGCAAGGAACCGATAATGGCATTGCCGATACCAATCCATGCGCTGGAGAGTCCGTATTTCCAACCGAACTGTCCGGCATAGCCCACAAAGACTACTGCCGAGAAGTAGCTGGTGCCAAAGGCAAAGGCGGTAAGCCACGGACCTACGGCACGTCCGCCGAGTACGAAGCCGTCCACACTGCTGGCCTGCTTGCGGGTGTAGAGCCCCACGCCAATCATCACGGCCAGGAAGATGATGGTTAGAAGAACTTTGATAAACATTTCGTTATTCCGTTATGTCGTTATTACGTTATTTCGAGAATTTAGAATGCTACCTGCACTTGAGCCTGGACGCGGTTGTAGTCGTCGCCCATCAGGTGACCGCAGAAGCTGTGTGTGTACTGCAGTTGCAGACGGCACTTGGGGTAGAACCAGTATTGCATGCCGCCAGTAAGATTTGTCTGCTGCCAACCACTCTCTGACGTGTTGCGGTCGTAATAGTCGGCTGATGCGATAACATCAAGACCCTTACCCAAGGCTACCGAACCTGTGAGATAAGCACCACGACTGCCTACTTCACCATCCTTACCGGCGAGGAACTCACTGCGCAGACAGATGCCGCCACTTGTCGACTTGCGTCCCAGCACAGTGGGAATTTTTGCCTCGCCACCAAAGCTGACGCGGTCGCGGCGGTAGTCGTCACCAGCAGCGATGTCGTTCCATGCAACTGTGTTCTTGGCATGACCACGACCTTTCTGTCCAGAGGCCACGATGCGAAACTCCTTGCTGGGACGGTATTCTAACTTCAGGATGACATCCTTGTCGCTGTTACCGTCTGATTGATTGATGCCCTGGCCGTTCATTACTGCCAGTTCATAGTGGAAATGGTCGTTGAAGAGGTCGCCCAACAGCATGATACCCTGGTCACGGCCGTAGTTGGGGCCAAGCAGTGGCTCATAGCCGTTGGCCAGATTCGTAACAGCCTGTGAGGTGATGTCAACCAGTTCAAGCATGGTAGGCGTCAGCGGACTTTCTAATGAAAACGGATGCTGGAACTGTCCGATGCGGACGGTCAGCGCCTTATTGTTGGTCACGCGGTAGTCTGTCCAGAACTCCAAAACGCCTTTCTCATTGGCGAAGTTGTTCATGAACATGAACGACCAGCGGTCGGTGATGCGTGCTCTTCCCCAGAAGATGGCGCGCTTGAAGTTGAACGTGCTGGTGGTCTGACCGCCTTTGTCGCTGTATTCGTAACCACCTTGCATGTAACCGTTAATGGTGATGCGACTCTTCAATTCCTCCAGCCAGTTGATTTCTTTCTTTTCCTGAGCGCTGGCTGTCAATGAGAACAGCATCATCATACTGATAATTCTAATTGCTTTCATCTATTATTTAATGGTTAAAACGTTTCCCGTCTTATTTTTTTTGTTTGTTTTCTCTTTGTTGACAATATATTTCTGGTAATAGGTAATCAGCAGCGTGGTCATTGGCAGGGCAATAATCATACCCAGAATACCCAGCAAAGCGCCCCAGATAGACAGCGACAACAGGATGATGGCTGAGTTAAGGCCCATGACCTTACCCATGATTTTCGGCGTGAGGATAGTGTCCTGAATAAGTTGTACCACCGCGAAGACGATGAGTGCAGACAGCATGATAATCCAGAAACTGTCTCCCGTATCTGCAGCCTTGACGATAGCCAGGATAATGGTGGGGATGAAACCCAGCAACTGCAGGTAGGGCACCATATTCAGCAGTCCGATGAACATTCCTAAGCCAATGGCCATTGGGAAACCGATAATCAAGAAGCCGATGCTGAACAGTACGCCCACGCAGAAGGCTACGCAGCCCTGTCCGCGGAAGTATTTGTTCATGCCCTGCTCTACGTCGCTCACCACCTGTGTGGCAATGGGACGCCAGCGCTCTGGTAGCATCAGCACCCAGCCATTGGAGAACTGCTCATAGTCTAATAATATAAATAAGGTATAGAGCAGTACCATCGTTAGCGTCAAGACGCTTGACAGGACGCTGAATGACTGCGCCACTACGTTCCATACCTTGGGAATGGTCTGCTTGACGTTATCGATGAATCCCTCCTGCGTGACAATGGCCTTGATGTCCTCTGTGGTGAAGTGATCGTGAATGAAATCGTCAATCATCGACGGAATGTTACTCATGAATTCGTCGTGCGACACATAGGCGATGAGCAGGTCCTTTACGCGGGCTCCTTCCTCTATCATCGGTGGAATCATGAGCAGGAACAGCCCCGTCAGTGCTGCACCTACCAGCAGGAAGGTGCACAGAATGCCGACAATGCGGTATTTCAGGTGACAGCGGTACTGGAAGAACTTGACCAGTGGGAACAACAGGTAGGCGATGAGCCAAGCCAGGAAGAAAGGCAACAATACACCACTGAGATAGTTGAGCAACATGATGATGCCAACGGCTACTGCCCCCCATATGATGTTACGTATGAAGCTGTCAAAGGTAATTTTTTTCTGTTCCATGGGTGCAAAGATAATAAATAATTCATAATTTATGGTGCATAATGCATAATTATTTGGTTATTCACACCGCAAATTCATATTTATTTATTATTTTTGCAGTATGAATATTGAACCGATAGCATATTTTCGCTCTCCGCTGACCAGCAAGTTCGGTGTTCCGCGTCAGAGTGGTATTGTCAGCGAACTGCGCGGACGGATAGAGTTTGTGGCGAAATACCGCCAAGTCGAGGCGTTGCGTGGACTGGAGGCCTACGACTACCTTTGGCTTATATGGGGATTCTCTGAGAATGTGAATGCCCAGAAACATCCCACTGTGCGCCCGCCATTGCTGGGTGGCAACCAGCGGGTAGGGGTATGGGCTTCGCGCTCTCCGTTTCGTCCCAACAATCTGGGTCTTTCGTCTGTACGCATCGCCAGCATCGATATGGAGTACATGACGATAGAGGTGTTGGGTGGCGACTTGATGGATGGCACGCCCATCTACGACATCAAGCCCTATCTGCCTTATGCCGACAGTCATCCTGAGGCGCGTGGCGGATTCACCGATAACCACCAGTGGCAGCAGTTGGAAGTGGTGATGCCAGAGGAATTGCATCAGCTGTTTCAGTCGGCTGACTTAGAAGTGCTGCGCCAAACGCTGGCGCTCGATCCCCGTCCTCACTATCAGCAAGATGCCTCACGCCAATACGGTATGCCCTTTATGGGTTACGATATTCGTTTTCATGTCGTTGACCGCACATTATTTATCGACGGATGGGAAAAGTAGTTAATTAATACGAATGTCTTAAACTTTTTCTGGTTATTTGCGTCAAAAGAACAGTAACCACACAAAAACATTTATTATATATTTACTGAAAACATCATAGTGATTTAGGTTAACATAGTGTTTTTTTAATGGCAAGCGTGCCTTCTCATGTGGGTAACAAGTCTTGGCAAAAAGACATCAGGACGACTTATGGATGCTCCGCTGAATAGGCGGAGCGTCTATTTTTAGGTCATTTCCTTGCACATTTCGTAGTTTTTTATTACTTTTGCAACATCATTTTTAATCGTTATGAAACAGAAAGTATCAATGCTCCTTTTGGCCGGTATGGCAGTCATGCTGGTCGCTTGTGGAGGAAAGAAGAAGAGTGAAGATATTATTGCGCCGCGTATTGTCAAGGTGCAGCCCAAAGACCCTATTCGCATGCAGCCCTATCTCGATGAGAAGGAGGTGTCGTGGATTGGCAAGAAATATTTCGTTTCCGTCAGTCGCCAGCCCAGCGACTCCCTGCCGATGGTGAAGGACGAGACGGGTCAGAAGTTTGTGGATAACGTGTTCCGCCTGACTGTTTCGCGCCAGGATGGCTCTGTCTTCTATAATCGCACATTTACGAAGAAGGCGCTGACGCAGTATCTGGACGACGATTTCAACAAGACGGGTGTCTTCGAGGGCTTGGTCTTCGACAAGGCCGATGGCGACTGGCTGGTGTTCGGTGCCAGCGTGGGCCATCCACAGAGCGATGAGTATATTCCGCTGGTGTTCCGCCTGTCACGCATGGGTGTGCTGGATATCAAACGCGATACCCAGATGGACTCTACTCCCGAAGATCAGGGTAAGCCAGCCCAGCAGGCTACTGACGAGGACGAAGACGTTTAAAATCTTCGCTCAGCGCGGTCATTTTTGGATAGATAAGGTCAGCCCCCTCACGCAGGAGCATATCGTCGGGTAGGGGACCAGTATTCACGGCAATGGTGAAGCAGTGGGCGGCATGTGCAGCCCGCACGCCCAAGGGGGCATTCTCTACGACGATGGCCTCCCACGGTTGCACCTCACACTTGCGCATTCCTATTATATATGGTTCGGGGTTGGGCTTTCCGTGTGTGACGTCGAAGGCTGTCACCATCAGTTCTTCGCTCAGCAGACCGGGAAAGTCGGCCAACAGCTTGTCTAATAATGTGTGCTGACCACTGCCCGTTACCACACAGATTTTCATTCCGCAGTCCTTGATTTGCTGCATCAGTTCCTTGATGCCGGGCATGATTTGTGCCGGCGTCTGCTGACAGTGCTCGGCAAACAGGCGCGACTTGTGCTGATACATCTCCTTGGCCTCTTCGTCGCCGACGGCCTTACCCCATTGTTGCTGGGTCAGCACTTTGATGGTTTCTACGCCCCGCATACCCTCATATTCGTAAGCGCCACTCAGTGGCATGTCTAGTCCGTAGCTGTCCATCGCCTCGTGCCAGCTAATGGCATGATTCTTCATGGAGTCGTAGATGACACCATCCATATCGAAAAGCACGGCTTTCGGGCTGAACTGCCCGAAGCCGTGTCTTCCTAAGTATTGCTCAATGGCTTTATTCATTTGCAATGCGCTCGCGGATAGCTTTGGTCTCTGCCTCGTAGCCGGGCTTAGCCAGCAGGGCGAACATGTTCTTCTTGTAAGCCTCTACGCCAGGCTGGTTGAATGGGTTCACACCCAGCACGTTGCCGCTGATACCGCAGGCAATCTCGAAGAAGTAGATAAGCTGTCCGATGTAGTACTCGTTCAGCTTGGGAACGCTGATGCGGATGTTGGGCACGCCACCGTCGACGTGTGCCAGACGGGTACCCAGCTCAGCCATCTTGTTCACCTCATCCACGCGCTTGCCAGCGAGGAAGTTCAGACCGTCCAGGTTCTCCTCGTCCTCAGGGAACAGCAGCTTCTTCTCAGGCTCCTCTATAGAAAGCACGGTCTCGAAGATGGTGCGCTCGCCGTCCTGAATCCACTGACCCATAGAGTGCAGGTCGGTGGTGAAATCTACGCTAGCAGGGAAGATACCCTTCTTGTCCTTACCCTCAGACTCGCCGTACAGCTGCTTCCACCACTCTGAGAAGAAGTGCAGCTTAGGCTGGTAGTTCACCATAATCTCAATCTTCTTACCGTTCTGGTACAGACCGTTACGCACGGCAGCATACTGGGCGGCAGGATTCTCCTCGAAGGGCACACTGGGAGCGCAAGCCTTCTCCATATCCTGAGCACCACCTACCAACTGCTTGATGTCGAAACCAGCGCAGGCAATGGGCAGCAGACCTACGGGAGTGAGCACAGAGAAGCGGCCGCCCACGTTGTCGGGGATAATGAAGCTCTTGTAACCCTCCTTGTCAGCACAGGTGCGGGCAGCACCGCGCTTAGCATCGGTAACGGCTACAATCACCTTCTTTGCCTCTTCCTTGCCGCGCTGAGCCTCGCACTGCTTCTTCAGCAGACGGAAGGTCAAAGCAGTCTCGGTGGTGGTACCACTCTTTGAGATATTGATAACGCCAAACTTCTTGTCCTTTAGGTATTCTGTCAGCTCGAAGAGGTAGTCCTCACCGATGTTGTTGCCAGCAAAGAGGATGGTGGGGTTCTTCTGGTCCTTAACCAGCCAGCCGAACGAGTTGCTCAATGCCTCGATGACGGCACGGGCACCCAGATACGAACCACCGATACCGGCCACTACTACAGCCTCGCAGTTCTCGCGGAGCACCTTTGCGCAGGCTGCAATCTCGTCGAGGAATGCAGGTGTAATCTCTGTGGGCAGATGCAGCCAACCCAGGAAGTCGTTACCCGGACATGTACCCTTTTCCAAAGCCTCTTGTGCGGCTTTTACCTTTGGCTCAAAAGCCTTCACTGCGCCAGCCTCCAGGAAGCAGGCAGCCTTCGTGATGTCAAGTTTGATGTTGCTCATAATACTACTTTTAGTGTTTATTTTAGTTATGTTTTTTGTCACTGTCCGCAAAGATACGACTTTTTTTTGAATTGACCACCATCTGCCGCCGTTTTTTCTTGCAAGAAGTGTGGATTATTCAGAAATATTTATTATTTTTGCGGAATGAAACAGAAAATCATCCTTCTACTACTG
>Ga0256404_1001026_pt1 | contig 70578 bp, 58 predicted proteins | sample RumenRJG_01DNA_FD_185990 | JGI IMG/M metagenome (GOLD analysis project Ga0256404, IMG submission 185990) | Bovine rumen microbial communities from Lethbridge, Alberta, Canada - RJG_01 | ecosystem: Host-associated > Mammals > Digestive system > Stomach > Rumen | place: Canada: Alberta | collected... | reverse complement strand
CTTACGGGGTAAGGGGAAGGTGTCTGCATACAAGTCAAGCTCAAGCGTTTCTAAGCCCAGAGTCAGACAGAATCATCATAAGCAAGGACTAAATCAGACAATCGAAAAATTATCTGCGGATTTTAGGAATTATATTCTTCATTGTTGTAGTAAATATTAATAATTCATTTCTCGCATTTCACTATTCATTTTTTATTGCTACCCCTCCGAATATGTTGCTTGCTATTATATGCAGGCATGGCGCCTTGGGGTCAGTACTTTTTATGGCTTCATTACCCACACCGCCAAAGAAACTACGACTTTTTACCTCGATATTGATGGTAGGTGGCACGAATAACTCAACGCCACCAAAGCAGGTGCGGATGTCAATCTCCTCGTCTTCATTGATAACGGCATTACGCAAATCCAAACGGATACCACCGAAAGTAGCTTCTAAACGTGCTCCGTGGAAAGTCTCACCCTTATAAATATACTCGTCACCACCAAAGCTGGCAGAACAACTGATGCGCTTTCCATCCTCGTTGATTGGCAATGGATGTTGCAGCCATTGGTCGTAATTGTTCCTGAATCCATCGATGATCAACCAGCATCCTAAATATAATAGGACAAAGAGAGCTAAATACAGCTCCAGGGGATCTGATGATTCATTCTCCAACCAGCTTAGATGGATGAGGCCCAGCATAACAGCCAGTTTGAGTGAAAAACCAACTACCATGACTATGCCGATAACAATCTTCAGTCTCTTTATGAAATAATTGTTGGCATGATAGCCCTTAAAGCCTTCAAAGATGAGGTGAAGGCCCACAAAAATGAGAATTGCAATAGCGAAATAGTATACGCTAGGTTCTTCGGTGGCATTCTCCAGCCAACTCAAATGCATGATGCCCCACAAAGTAGCCAATTTTAGCAGGCTGGCTAATACAAATATGACACCAATAATACCTCTTAAAGTAGATTTCATTTTCATAACGTTGTATTATAATTGTTAGACTTCTTTTCTCTATTAAAAGTTGCAAGTTATCTTGCTTTTCACAGGTACAAAAGTAGAGTGAGATGAAAAGACCTCCAAATTTCTGGGATATATGGCGGATGTTTGTGACGAATGGTATTTTCCTGGGATGAATAGCGTGACGAATGGCTTGCAATAATGTATTTTTATCATATCTTTGCAATCGATATGAGTAGTAGTTTACAAGAAATATTCCATGTTCGCATCGTCAGTTGTCTGTTTGTCATACTGGCATTGGCGATATTTAAACCTTTCGGCCTTGATATGTGGCAATGGGAAGCATATATACATCTATTGAATATCTTCGTAATGGGTGTCGTAGTGTGTATGTTCTCCGATTTGGTAATGAAATACATTGTAGGCATGCCTTCATCCCATGACCAAGGGGTAGATTATATCATTCGACGTAATCTTTGGTTTCAGTTTATCAACACACCTTTAGTAGCATTCATGATTTGCCTGTATCGTCATTTCATATTGAGCAATAAGATAGAGGGCAATCAACTTTCTGTGAGTAATTTTTTGGAAACGCTGCTGATTATAGCTTTTTGCTCCTTTGCCATAGGCCTTTATTGGCGTTTCAAGTATCGTAGCAGATACTTAGCTGCTGAATTAGAAGAAACACGTTTGTTGAACGAGCAACTGCAAAAGATACAGCAAACAGCGTTATTGCCGACAAGTGTGCCTTATGATGCTGTAACGAAGGAACAAAAGGAGGCAGCTATTTCATTACCTCAAAATGCTGTCATAAAACTTACAGGTACAACCAACGACAGTATCAGTCTTCAGATATCTGATCTGTTATATGTTGAGGCTGTTGGCAACTATGTGAAAGTGTTTCATTTATGCGAGGGCAAAGTACGTACCGACATGCTGAGAGCTACTTCTAAGCAGATAGAAGATGACTTGCATAACTATCCCATGATAATCCGTTGTCATCGAGCTTTCATTGTCAATCTTCAGCAAGTACAGCAGATTATTTCCAAGTCAGGTAGCATGCAATTGCTCATCAATCATTGTCTCGACTACCTTCCTGTATCACGCAGCAACATGGCCCAAATTAAGGATAGCATCAAGAAGTTGTGAAGTTTTCCTCATCTTATTGTCTTTTTTAAAATAATGTGTAACTTTGCACAACTCTAATAAATGAAGTTATGTCAAAGAAAAAACTACTACAGATGATGTGTGCTATTTTATTACTCTCCACACTGATTGTTTTGGCAATAGCGTTGCCATTTGTCTTAAAAGACGAAGCCAAAACAGCTACTGCTGTTGAGACGAAAGAGAAAGACACTGCCATCCACGATGGCAAGGACTATGCCGTGGTTAACCTCTCGGTATGCAACCTACGTCAAACGCCGAATTTTACAGCGGAAATGAGTACACAGGCGTTGATGGGTATGCCTGTCAAGGTGTTGGCATTTGATACTTGGTACGAGATACAGACCCCTGATGATTATACAGGATGGGTACATCCTGTAGGTATCTGGCGCATGACTAAAGCAGAATATGATGCATGGAACAAGGCCGACAAGGTGACGGTAATTCAGCATTTTGGTACTGTATATTCCGATGCGAATGATCACTCTCAGACGGTTTCCGATGTCGTGGCAGGCGATCGTCTCAAGCTTTTAGGAAAGCAGGACAAGTTCTTTCAGGTGGAATTCCCCGATGGTCGCAAAGGTTTTATCTCTGAAACTGTGGCACAGCCCATCCAGGAGTGGCGCAAAGGTTTGAAGCAGGATGCAGCATCGCTCATTGAGACAGCTTATACCATGATGGGCTTCCCCTATATATGGGCTGGTACTTCTTCTAAAGGCATGGATTGCAGTGGCTATATCCGTAATATCTACTATATGCACGATATGATTATTCCTCGTGATGCATCGCAGATGGTGAAGGTTGGGCAACATATTGACATTGCTCCTGACTATAGCAATATTGAACCAGGCGACTTGATTTTCTTCGGTCGTAAGGCAACGCCAGAGCGCAAAGAGGGTGTTTCACATGTAGGTATGTATCTGGGCAATGGCCGTTTCATCCATTCTCAGGGCAATGTGCATGTAAGCAGTTTGCTGCCAGAAGACGAACTCTTTGATGAGATGAACCTCAACCGTCTGCTTTATGCTGTTCGCATACTTCCATATATTAATAAAGAGGCAGGACTGAATACTACTGACAAAAATCCCTACTATAATTAATAATATCAATGATAGATAGACGAACTTTCCTGAAAACTGCCGGAATGGTAGGGGTAGGTGCTACAGTAGGACTTGCCATCAACAGGTGTAAGCGCGATGAGATATCCGCCCCGAATATCAATCATGGGAAGGGTGCTCGTATGAAACTCCGTTTCTTCCCTTATGAGCTAAAATTGAAGCATGTCTTTACCGTTTCATCTTATTCTCGTACCACAACGCCTGATGTACAGGTGGAGATTGAATATGATGGTGTGACAGGCTACGGTGAGGCTTCCATGCCGCAGTATTTAGGCCAGACGGTCGAGAGTGTCAGTGCATTTCTCAGTAAGGTAAATCTTGAACAATTTGACGATCCCTTCAAGATGGAAGAGATCCTTACCTATATTGATGGTCTGAGCGATGCAGATCCTGCTGCTAAGGCTGCAGTGGACATTGCATTGCATGACTTGGTCGGCAAATTATTAGGTGCTCCTTGGTATAAGATATGGGGATTGGACAAAACGCTTGCTCCCAGCACTACATTCACTATTGGTATTGATACACCAGAGGTGGTGAGGGAGAAGACGAAAGAATGTGCTGACATGTTCAATATATTGAAGGTGAAGGTGGGTTCTGACCATGACAAGGAAATGATTGAAACTATTCGCGAGGTAACAGACTTGCCTATTGCAGTCGATGCCAATCAAGGATGGAAAGAAAAGGAATATGCTCTCGAAATGATTCACTGGCTCAAAGAGCATGGTATTGTGATGGTGGAACAACCCATGCCCATCAACCAGTTGGATGATACTGCCTGGGTGACAGAACGTAGTCCGTTGCCCATCTTTGCCGACGAGTCATGTCAACGCCTTAAGGATGTAGCTGGTTTGCAGGGAGCCTTTCATGGCATCAACATCAAACTGATGAAATGCACAGGTATGCGTGAGGCATGGAAGATGGTGAACTTTGCCAGAGCTTTGGGGATGAAGGTGATGGTGGGGTGTATGACTGAGACATCTTGTGCTGTAAGTGCGGCTGCTCAGTTGTCGCCTGCCGTTGACTTTGCCGACTTGGATGGTAACTTGCTGATTTCAAATGACAGGTTTAAGGGCATGGAAGTCATAAATGGGATAATTACGCTGCCTGACATGCCTGGAATTGGCGTTGCTTTGACATAATTCCTTGTCTTTTTTCTTACAAAATGTAAAAATGGCAGACTTTGCCGTTAAGCCCTGTTAAGCTATTTGAGTATTTAGTTAAAAGAGGACAAAAATAAGTGACAAAAGATACAAGTGTATAAATTTTGCCCTTATCTTAGCGGCGTTAAAATATATCAAGCGAAAATATTAACAATTAAGATGAGAAATATGAAACAGACAAAAACTTTATTAGGCATTGTGGCAATTGTATTGCTGAGTGCTGGGGTGGCAGGTGTTACCACTTACAAACTGATGGAAAAGAATCAGCCGACAGCTACTTTCACTGATTTATTCGAGCAGAATGATAACATGCGACTGGCTTCTTTCAATGGAGCTGATGCGCAGCCCGTTGATTTGACAGCAGCTGCTGAGGCTTCTGTTCATGCGGTAGTGCATATCCGCTCTACCCAGTTGAGCCGTACGCAGACTGTACAGGATATGCCTGACATCTTCGACTTCTTCTTCGGAGATGGACGTGGTCAGCAACGTCAAATCCAGACCCAGCCTCGCGTAGGCTTTGGCTCTGGCGTGATTATTTCTAAAGACGGTTACATCGTTACCAATAACCATGTGGTAGAAGGTGCCGATGAGATTGTTGTGAAACTGAACGATGAGCGTGAGCTGAAGGGGCGCCTGATAGGTACTGATCCTGATACAGACTTGGCTCTAGTAAAGATTGAAGGAAACGACTTTCCAACTCTGCCTGTTGGCGACTCTGAGGCGCTGAAGGTAGGCGAGTGGGTACTGGCAGTAGGTAATCCTTTTAACCTCAATTCAACCGTAACAGCAGGTATCGTAAGTGCCAAAGCTCGTTCATTGGGGCCTACGGCATCTAATGGCCAAGCAGCCAATATCCAGTCTTTCATTCAGACAGATGCTGCCATCAACTCAGGTAACTCTGGTGGTGCATTGGTTAATGCTCGTGGCGAGTTGGTGGGAATCAATGCTATGTTGTATTCTCCAACTGGTGCTTATTCTGGTTATGGCTTTGCCATTCCTTCTAGCATTATGACTAAGGTGGTAGCTGACTTGAAGCAGTTCGGCGCAGTACAGCGTGCATTGCTGGGCATCCGTGGTAATACATTGGGTACCGACCTTACAATGAGTGAGGCACAGGCTGAAGAGATGCGCAAGAAGATTGATGAGCTGGGTGTAAAAGATGGTGTGTATGTGGCAGATGTAGTTGAAGGTGGATCTGCTGCGGGAATCCTTCAAACTGATGATGTTATCACAGCCGTAGACAATAGGAAAGTGCATAAGTTCAGCGATTTGCAAGAGGCTTTGGCACAGCATCGCCCTGGCGATAAGGTGAAAGTAACCGTGATTCGTAAGAAGAGTGAAAAGACCTTCGATATCACTTTAAAGAACTCACAGGGTAACACCAAGGTAGTGAAGAGTGCTGATATGGAAATCTTGGGTGCTGCTTTCCGTTCCATCTCCGACGATACTAAGAAACAGCTCAATCTGAGCTATGGTCTGGAAGTGACTGGCGTGAACAAAGGCAAGATGCAGGATGCAGGCATTCGCAAGGGCTTCATCATCCAGAAGGCTAATAATGAGACCATCCGTTCTGAGGAAGATTTGCAGAGCGTGCTGAAGCAGGCTACCCAATCTCCTGAACAGGTGCTGTTTATCTCAGGTATCTATCCAAGTGGCAGACGTGCTAACTACGCTGTTGACCTGAACCAAGAGTAAATTAACTATTCCCCAGTTCTCCTCCTAGTAATTTAGAGGAGTGTCAGGGCGGGGGAGTATGTAGATATAAATATATCTGAGTGCCGACAAAAAAAGTCGGCACTCTTTTTGGGTTTTATAAATATAATACCTACCTTTGTACCCAAATTCGGTTTTTTTTGAAAGGATGAGACAATTAAAGATTACCAAAAGTATCACCAATCGCGAAAGTCAGTCACTTGACAAGTATCTGCAGGAGATAGGTCGTGAAGGATTGATTACTGTAGAAGAAGAAGTTGATTTGGCTCAGCGCATCCGAAAGGGTGATCGTGAGGCTTTGGAAAGGCTGACACGTGCAAATCTGCGTTTCGTTGTGTCTGTCGCAAAACAGTATCAGAATCAAGGTCTTAGTTTGCCTGACTTGATTAACGAGGGTAACCTCGGATTGATTAAGGCAGCAGAGAAATTTGATGAAACGCGTGGTTTTAAGTTTATCAGTTATGCCGTTTGGTGGATACGTCAGTCAATCTTGCAAGCTCTGGCCGAACAGTCCCGTATAGTACGTCTGCCTTTGAATCAAGTGGGCTCGCTGAATAAAATCAGCAAGGCTTTATCTAAGTTCGAACAGGAGAACGAACGTCGTCCGTCGGCTGAAGAACTTGCAGAAACGCTGGATGTTCCAGTGGACAAGGTGGCAGATACCCTCAAGGTATCAGGCCGTCACATCTCTGTAGATGCTCCTTTTGTGGAAGGAGAGGACAACAGCTTGCTCGATGTGTTACCAAATGACGATTCTCCAATGGCCGATCGAGAATTGGTGAACGAGTCTCTTGCGAAGGAAATTGATAGAGCGCTTTCAACGTTATCCGAGCGCGAAAAGGACATCATTCAGATGTTCTTTGGCATCGGTCAACAGGAAATGACATTAGAGGAAATCGGCGACAAATTTGGTCTCACACGTGAGCGTGTTCGTCAGATTAAAGAAAAAGCAATTAGAAGATTAAGACAAAGTAATCGTAGTAAGTTGCTCAAGGCTTATTTGGGATAAATAGCCATATCAATTCCAAAAAAGATTAAAAACTGGTGTCCCTGTGTAGGAATACCAGTTTTTTTTCGTATCTTCGCCATGTATTATATACATACCATTGATAGTTATGAGGGTAATTAGATTTATTATTGTAATATTATTGTTCTTTGGCGTTGAACAGACTTTAGCCAAGGAACCTAAAACTGCTAAGTCTACGAAGGCTTTATATGCCGTTGGTGTAGCGACGTCTTTCAACGACTCTATTGCATATTGTACGGAAATGCAGGTGCTGAATGACGCTGAGCTCGATCGAAAAAGATACCTCCATCGCCGTTCTGGTTATTCTTTCCAGTTGCGCGATTATTTAGTCGATCAGGGCAAGCAGGACTATACTTGCATTATTTTGTTCAATGCGAAGAAGGCTAAACTGGAAAAAGAGTTGGTAAAGGTGAAGAATCGTTTCTCTAAAGACAATATCAAGTTGATAGAGATTAAAGAGAGTGAATTTAAATTCGTTAAACCAGAAGAACTAAACTTTTAAACACAAATGCTTATCAAAAACTTGCACTTTTATCTCTGGTTCTTTTTTTGCATGACGGTATTGGTCTCATGCAGCAAGGATAATGACCCTGATCCAGATCCTGGTCCAGATCCGCATGTAGTACCAGATCCACCACCCCATGGTTCCGTTGCTGAACGTACGGTACTGGTATATATTGGGGGTGACAATGAATTGGATACGAAGGGGTTGCCTGCTGCTGATTTGGATGAAATGAAGGAAGCCATTAAGACAATGGATGCTAACCTGTATAGCCATAATAACCTATTGGTTTTCTATGACCAGTACTCTGAGACATTGCGTCCTAAGCTATACCGGCTTATTAAGAAAGGTAAAGTGGAACCCTCTAAAGCAGATCCCAGTAAGAAAGAATTGGTGATTACAACTGAAGAGGAACTCATTTATGAATATTCCCATGAAATTACCTTTACCAATCCTTCCGTTTTGAAGGAGGTAATGGACATGGCTTTTGACGAATTTCCTGCCAAGAGTTATGGTTTTGTGTATTGGTCGCATGGAGAGGGATGGTTGCCTGCTAAGTCTAAGATTATGGCCATCCGTTCTCTTTCTCCACTTCGGTGGATTGGCATTGACAATAATAACAAATCAGACAGCTTTAAGTCCGAAATTAGCGAGTTGGCAGATGTCTTGAAGCAAGCTCCTAAGAAATTTGATTTTATATTGTTTGATGCTTGTTTCATGTTGTCTCTTGAGTCATCATATGAATTGAGAGATTGTGCAGATTATATCATTTCATCTCCGACAGAAACGCCAGGACCTGGTGCTCCTTATTCTGACGTCGTGCCTATGATGTTCTCCTCATCGCAAGCTGCAATAAAGATGGCGGAGGCATATTTTAAGTATTACAATGATAAGTATAATCCTAATGTTAGAACCACTAATTCTAATTGGACGGGTGGTGTGTCTTTGGGGGTACTTGATTGTACAAAGTTGGCCAAGCTGGCTGATGTGACAAAGGCCAATTTGTCAACATCTTCCAATCTTAATTCTTTGCTCAATGAAGTTTTTGACTACGATAAGCGCCCTAATTCTCATGTGGGCTACTACGATATGGTACAGCTGATGGAGAAAGTGTTGAGACCTACAGGGGTTGAAGAATGGATGAAAGCTTTTAATGATGCATTGCCTTATTGGAAAACTACTCCTAAGAATTATTCTTCCTTGATCGGCATGTTCTCGATGGAGGGCACTCATGGCGTCTCTCATTACATACCATCAGGTGGATCAACTGCTATTACAGATGCCGACTATCAAAAAACTGCCTGGTATAAAGATGCTGGATTGAGTCAGTTGGGTTGGTGAATCATGAAGTCTCGGTGCTTACATATTATATGTCTGCTGTTTTCGTTCTTTGTATGTTGTGCATGCGGAGAAAGAGGATCGTCTGCCAACACTGAACCGTCTAACACACCTGCTCCTGCGTCCGCACCTGCATCTGAACTTGTTCAGATACCCACACCTGCCCCCTCACCGCTCAATAAGACTCCTCGCACGGTCATCCTTTATATGGCGGGCGACAACTCCTTAAGTTTCTTGCTTAAGCCCAATGGAGAGTCTGGTGACTTTGCTGAAATGCTGGCGGGGGCAGCAAAGTTAGATGTCTCTCTTTTGACCACCAACAATGTGTTGGTATTTGCCGATAAAAGTGATGAAAACTTCCTGCCCACAATTTGGCGACTGGAGAAATCTTCAGATGGCAAAGCGATACTTGAAGAGGTGAAAAAGTTTGATGATGATGTGTTATCTACAGATCCAGCGGTGATAAAGGAGGTCATTGCCTTTGCCACAACCCACTATCCAGCCAATAGCTATGGGTTTGTCTATTGGTCACATGGAGACGGTTGGCAATATATCGGCATTGATCAGCAGAATGGGACACTAAAGGGAGGTGCATGTGGCAAGACGACCATCTCTGGATTGGCAGAAGCCTTATCGTCATTGGGAAAGAAATTCGATTTTGTAATGTTCGATGCTTGCTATATGCTTTCCATAGAGGTAGCATATGAGTTGCGCAACTGTACCAAGTATATCATTGCCTCGCCTACAGAAACTCCAGGCCCTGGGGCACCTTATGACACCATGTTGGCTGTCATGCTGGCCGATGACAACGTGCCAGAAGCAATGGGACATGCATTCTTCGACTATTACAACCAACGCTATGAGGGCGACAACAATAGCATCCCTAGTAACGACAGTTGGCATGGTGGTGTTACTATCGGTGTGGTGGATTGCGGAGTACTTGATGCCTTAGCCAAGGCCACAGCTGATGGTTTAAAAGGTGTAACTGACGTTGATAATGTACTCCTGCGTGAGGCTGTTTTCCCATACGACCGTCGTAACTTCGTAGATAGACATTATAATTTCGACATGGTAGATCTTATGAAAGCATTGATGAAAGAGAATGTTTACGCTATGTGGTCAAATGTTTATCAGCACGCCCTTGTAGTATGGCATACCACCCCCAAATACTACTCCAGCGCCAGTCGTTGGTTCTCTATGGAAACAGCTCATGGTCTAACCCATTACATCCCCAAAACCAACGATATATCTGATGACATGGATATAGCCTACCGTGCCACTTCATGGTACAAAGATGCAGGTCTTAGTCAATTAGGCTGGTAATGCCTTCGTTTAATTGCGAGATTGCTTCCAGAATGCCGTAAGTAACTATAATAGTATTATTGATTCACGTCAGTGGACACCACGGAAGAGGCTGTCTGATAACTGGCTTTTGTCAGATCGACGGTGATGGCAGGTGCTACGGCTGCATCATCACATGTGACAGCCGTCCCCTGATTATACAGATACCCAAAGTCGCAGACATAAGTGATGCTGCTGGGTGTATAGCCGTTGGTACGCATAAACCAGAAAGAGTTACCTCGATAACCCTCTACCGAAGACCACCAGGCACCACGGCATTTAGCGTAGAGTGTTGAACGGAAACGACGAGCTGGGTCATCAATGCCACTTCCGGCATAGAAACCATAATCTGAAGCCAATGGGGAGGCAAACACCTCGTTGTTTGATAAGACGAACACATAGTCCTGGGTGTCTGGACCACAGTAAGTGTGATAGTGTGAGTTAGGTGCATTTTCCACGTTGGTTATTTCAATAGCTTCACGTTCCGTCTCTGAGAAGGCGCGGTTGAGGAATGTATTGTTGAGCCACTGTCGCAGAACGCTTCCACTCCAGGTCACATCCTCGTCTTTGTCGTGAAAGGGACACGTGTCGGGCATACGATCGGTCAGCAATACAGCCTTGGTACCGTTGATTTTCAGTATGCGCCATTTTATGGGGGCATATACAAAGTAATGCCATTCTTCTGGATCTTTCCATCGGTAGTGTTCTTCCCTGTCGGTAGAATAAGTAACGGCTCCATGACCATTCAGCCTGTGGTAGCGCTTGCCATCAATTACCGTGTCATCGTCTGTCCAATCGGCGTTTTCCAGTTGTTCGTAGAGCGAGGCATCCTTTATCACGTCGCCATCAGCCAGTGCATAGCCATCCACAGCATCGAATTTGTCGCATACCACTTCGTTGGCAGGGTAGGAACCAAACAGAATACAATCCCACTTTGTAAAGTGAGTCGTCTTGTTAGGATCCTTCACCCAAGGACTGTGCAGGTCTTGATAAGTGTCACCTGTATAACGCTCCTCACTTGGTGCCTCCCCGCCACCCTCCTCGTCTTTATTACACGATGTTATCATTGCACTTAGTACGAGCAATCCAACAAAGCAAGGGTATATATTTCTTTTTTCCATGATTTATTTAAGTATATCAGTAGAATAGACGGGTTCCGCAGGCTCATAGTCGGCTTTTGAAAGATTAAGGGTGATGGCAGGTAACACGGCAGCATCATTGCAGGTAACCACTATACCACGGTTATAGGTGTCGCCTGTCTCGCCCACATATACTACGTTAGCTTTCGTATAGCCAATGGTGCGCATGAACCAGAAAGCGATGCCGAGATATCCTTCCACTGGCGACCACCAGGCGCCCCTGCATTTCGCATAGAGCGTAGATCGGAATCGGCGGGCAGGATCGTTGCCGCTGTCGCTGTTGCTAAAGCCATATTCCTCAGCTAATTGTGACGAGAAGGTCTCGCTTTCAGAGAGGACAAACACACGGTCTTGGGTGTTAGGACCACAATCGGTACCGAAATAATAGTTGTCATCGTTTTCGACATCAGTCACTTCAATGGCATCAATCTCAGCCTCTGTAAAGGCACGGCTAATGAAGTAGCTGTTCAGCCATTGGCGCAAGGAGCAATCTCTCCAACTCGTATCGGTATAAGTGTCGTTGAAGGGGTAGGTATCCGGCATGCGGTCGGCTAATAGCAGCGCTTTGTCGCCTGTCTGCTTTAGGATACGCCACTTGATGGGAGCGTAGGCAAAATAGTGCCAATCTTCAGGGTCTTTCCATTGGTAGTGTTGGGCATGACTGTCGGAATAGCTCACAGTACCAGCGGCGTTCAGTCTGTGGTAGCGCTTGCCATCGATTACCGTGTCATCGTCTGTCCAGTCGGCGTTTTTCAGTTGTTCATAGAGCGAAGTATCCTTAATCACGTCGCCATCAACCAGAGCATAGCCATCCACGGCATCGAATTTTTCGCCTACCACTTCGTTGGCAGGGTAGGAGCCAAACAGGATACATTCCCAGCGCGTAACATCCTGCGGTTGTTCATCTTCTGGTTCGTCTTTGGTGCAGGAAATAAGCAACAGACTGACGAATAACAGAAGAGTAAACTTGGTATATAACCTTCTCTCGATCATCATCAAGCATTTTATTTTTACTTGCAAATGTAGTTTAATTGCGAGAGATAACAAAATAAACGTTGCTTTTAGATAAATAATTGACCATAGATCGCTGTTGTCAACTCTGCATATCACCGTCATCCGTTGCAACGTCTGCTCTCTGCCATCCGCAAGTTTCCTTTGGGGTGAAGGAGAACTTGCTTTGGGTGGTTGCGATACCTGCCACGGGCCGTCGGAATGCTTCCCATACCCCTATGGGAATGCCTCCCTTCTGTCATGGCAGCTATTGCGACAGGTCTTAGGGACGTCTCCCTTCAACCATGGCAGACGTTACTGCTCCTGATGATGGTACAAAGGTACTTCTTCGTGAACAGGTTACTGTGGACTTCTCTATTCTTCCAAATTCATTCATAGTCTTCCATTAACATTCTTCTTCATTTTTCCCTTATGAGTTGGATGAATATTTAGCATTCGGCGCCACCTCTTGAGGAGTGTGGTATCTCCTACCCCCTACACCCCTTCCTTATATAGCCATACCCCTCTCTCTCTATAGAGAGGGTATGGGCTATAGTAAGAAGGGGGTTAGGTAGGGGTAGAGATAACCACCCTCCTTAAGCATCGTGGCGTCGCTGCAGATATCTGCCTTACCAAGGAGCAACTCTTTCAACAAAAGTAATGTTGCTTTTTTCTCGTACTGTTTAATAAAATGTGTTTCTACTTTCTTTTGTGTGATAATGCACGATAAATATTGAAAAATACAAGGAGAACTTGGCTGTCAACCACTCTGCTTGTGATTATTCATGATGATATGGACTGCCGTTCAGTATGCTCATGGCACGGTATAGCTGTTCGACAAAGATGAGGCGTATCATTTGATGAGAAAAAGTCATTTTGCTCAAAGAGAGCTTTTCATGGGCTGCCTCATAGACGGCGGGGGAGAAGCCATAGGGGCCTCCGATGATGAAAACAAGACGGCGGTTGGTGGTGTTGAGCTTGCGTTTCATATAGTCGGCAAACTCCACCGATCGCAGTTCTTGGCCATGCTCGTCGAGCAAGACCACCGTATCTCCTGGCTGCAAGGCTTTTAGGATGAGCTCGCCCTCTTTCTCTTTTTGCTGTTCCTCACTCAGGCTCTTGGTACTTTTCAGTTCGGGAATGACTTCCATATCGAACGAGATGTAGTGCTTGGTGCGCTGCACATACTCCTCTATCGCCTGGATAAAATACTTCTCAACCGTCTTTCCAACCACCAGTAATACCGTTTTCATTATTTTCTTGCTTTTAATCTGCTTCCAAAGTTAGTATTTTTTCAGATATTTATCTATCTTTGTAGAGAATAATATATCAACGATATGGAAAAAGAAAGAGAATTGATAGACAGACTGATTGATCTGTCGTTTGCAGAAGATATTGGTGATGGCGACCACACCACTTTGTCGTGTATCCCGGCTACCGCCATGGGCAAGTCGAAACTGCTCATCAAGGAAGAGGGTATCTTGGCTGGCGTTGAGGTGGCCAAAGAGGTGTTCCACCGCTTTGACCCCGAACTGAAGGTGACGGTGTTCATAGAGGACGGTACGCCCGTGAAGCCTGGCGATGTGGCCATGGTGGTGGAGGGCAAGGTGCAGAGCCTCTTGCAAACCGAACGTTTGATGCTGAACATTATGCAGCGCATGAGCGGCATCGCTACCATGACGCATAAGTACCAGTCGCGTCTGGAAGGCACGCACACCCATGTACTGGATACACGAAAGACCACCCCTGGCATGCGTATCCTGGAGAAGATGGCGGTGAAGATTGGTGGGGGCATGAACCATCGCATCGGCTTGTTCGACATGATTCTGCTGAAGGATAATCATGTGGATTTTGCGGGGGGCATCGACAAGGCCATTACCCGTGCCAAGGAATACTGTAAGGCCAAAGGCAAGAACCTGAAGATTGAGATTGAGGTACGCAACTTCGACGAACTGCAGCAGGTGCTGGATCTGGGCGGCGTTGACCGTATCATGTTCGACAACTTCACGCCTGAGATGACGCGCAAGGCGGTAGAGATGGTGGGTGGCCGATTTGAGACGGAATCGTCTGGCGGTATTACTTTCGATACCCTTCGCGACTATGCTGAGTGTGGGGTGGATTATATTTCTGTGGGAGCACTGACGCACTCTGTCAAAGGACTTGACATGAGTTTCAAGGCTTGCTGATGTTATTAATATAAGACATGGCTGTGTCCAGAAATGGGCATGGCCATTATTAATTTAATACTATTTAACAAAAATCTTTACCTCCTTTCTGGTATTCTTTGCGTCTTACTATTAGAAAGCATGAATTGAGCATAGATAGAAGTCCGTTAGTTGTGAATGCCGACGAGTTGAAACTGGTGGAGGGGTGTAGAAAAGGCGATGCGAATGCTCGCAAGCAACTATACACTCAATATGCGGAGCAAATGCTTGCCGTTTGCTATCGTTATACCGGTAACTTGGACGACGCTCATGATGTATTGCATGATGGGTTTATCAAAATCTTCACCCACTTTACTTTCCGAGGTGAGAGTGCGCTGAAGAGTTGGATATACAAAGTGATGAGTGCACAGGCAATCGACTTTATGAGGCGAAAGCACGCTGACGGACTCCTGCTGATGGATAACGAGGAGTTGCCTGACCTGCCCGATGTGGATGAGAAGGCGATAATGGTTGAGGCCAGTGGGATAGATGTGGAAACTCTGATGAATATGGTAGCACAATTGCCTGAAGGATGCAGGATGGTGTTCAACCTTTTTGTCTTCGAGGATAAGTCGCACAAGGAGATAGCCGACCTGCTGCACATCAAACTTAATACATCAAAGTCTCAATTCCGGTATGCAAAGAGTTTATTAGCAAATAAGATCAAACAATATGTCAAGCATGAAGGAGAAAGATGACTTTTCTGCATTGTTCCAAAATTTAGGCGAAGCTAAGATGCCTGTGAAAGAAGGTTTCTGGGAGGACTTGGAAAAAGACCTCTCTGCTATGACGGCAACGCCAGTAGAGGAAGTGACAGCTAAGCATGCTGTAATTAGACCTGTTTGGCGTCGTTGGATGGCTGCTGCTTCTGTCTTGTTGGTGCTGTCCCTTGGGTCGGTAGCTTTCTGGTACCTCAACTCTCAGGAACAAGATATTCAACAAGCCTTCTCAGAGGTATCAGCCAAGTTGGCAACCTCTCCAGAAAGTAACCAGCCAGAGACAGACACTCCTAATATATATAATAAGGTGTCTGAGCCTATGGCTGCCACCCTACAGCAATCAATACTTAAAGGTCAATCATCAACCAACTCAGTGGCTAACGGTTTAGTGCTTGCGTCACATGAAGAGGTTGAGACTGAGGATGATGATGAAATGGTACCTGTAGAGGTAACTTTTCAGATTATTGAACATGGCTATATCAATGGGGGAAAACCTTTCAACGGATTGGTTAACGCCTCAAACGGTGACTTGTCCGAAACTGAAAACGAGGCAGCTGCTTCGACAGGCTATTCTGATAGAAAATCATCCAAGTGGGCATTGAAACCTGCCTTTGGAACTGCCATCCCAAAGGGTGACTTCAAAATGCCTTTGACAGCAGGTATGACAGTTGAACGTAAACTTAACAAGACCTTAGCAATAGAGGCAGGCTTACTGTATAACTATATGCCTGTGCACAATGACGAGAACCAGTCATCTCTCTCTTTGCCTGTGAAGTTGGATGTGAATTTAGCTGAGGGCAAGAAAGTGGATGTGTACGCTACCGTAGGTGGCGTGGTGGAGAAGCTATTGGGAAAGAGCTTTAGCGAGGAGCCTGTACAATTGGCAGCCACGGTAGGTTTAGGAGTGCGTTATAAGTTCACCGACAATTTGGCGGTATATGCCGAACCTTCGCTTTCGCATTATTTTGACACAGATGGCAATACTCGTACCTTGCGTACAGAGCAGGCTGTTAATGTGAATCTGTTGTGCGGTGTCCGCATGAGTTATTAACTTTTAAATCCGCAGAATTATGAGAACGATAGGCCGTAATGGATTATTACTGATGCTTCTGGCGTTGGCATGTGCGTGGGTTTCTTGCTCTGACGATGTGTTGGACATGGAAAACCCGGATGTGGATTTGTTCGTTAAGCAACTCAAAGCGGGTACCTTGGCTGTGAACGAAGAAACGGGTACTGTGGTAATGCCACAGTTTACAACCGACGATATAGAGGCATTGCTTTATTATGCCGAGGATTTGACCGAGATTCCTTCTTTTCCCTTGGCACCAGTGTCTTATCTCGCAGGCGGCAAGCCTCGTTTGGGTGAATGTGTGCTGTGGGTGATAGAGTCTATTCGCTTAGGAAGCAATGCTTCATTAGGAAGCCGCATGGTGCATAAAGATGCAGTCAACTATGAAGGTATATATTTCTTGAGTGATGATGAGTTGCTGGATGCTGCTGCCCATTATCGTTGGTGGTGGAACAAGACAAAGCATTCAGGCATATTATCTGTTATCGATACCGCAGTAGATGAGCCGTTAGCGGGTTCAGATTATAGGTGGTGGTAAACCCTTGAACAAATGAGACTAAGACTACTATTGATGCTGTCGTTAATGATGGCATGGGGCTTTGTGTGCGCCCAAGAATGGACACAAGCTGATTCCCTTCGTCTGGATCAGTTGCTGAGAACTGATGGGGAAATCAAACTCAACCCTCGTACATTGGAGGAACTGAGGGAGAATGGTTTCGTTGGAAGTCAGTCTGTTATTAGTGAGAAGCCGTGGCTGGAGTTTGATACCACCATGCCTAAACTGAAACTCCCCAAACAGGCTGAAGTCAAGATGCAGATAGATCTTCCGCAATTTGCCCCATCAGCCAATGGTCTTACCTTTACTGGTGACTTTGCTTATCATCTGACGAAGTACTTTACCCGTGAGTTTTGGGATTTCCGTCATAAGCATAATGTGAAGAAAACCTTGGAGGTGTTGAAAAACTATAACGTTGCACAGGTTGATAGTTTGCAGAGTGAAAAATAATTCGTATCTTGCAGTCTCAAATATTAAATATAGGAAATATGAATAGAATTACATCTCTTTTCGGTATAGAATACCCAGTGATTGCTGGCGGTATGGCATGGTGTAGCGGTTGGCGTTTGGCAGCTGCGGTGAGTAATGCCGGAGGATTGGGCTTGATAGGTGCAGGCTCTATGACACCAGAGTTGCTGAAGGAACATATCGAGAAATGTCAGTCGGCTACAGAAAAGCCTTTTGGAGTGAATGTACCTTTGATGAAGCCTGGGGTAGAAGAGATGATGAACGTCATTGCTGAGACAGGTGTGAAGGTGGTGTTCACTTCTGCAGGCAGTCCTAAAAAATGGACAGGGTGGCTGAAAGAGCGTGGTATCTTGGTGGTGCATGTGGTATCATCATCAAAGTTTGCCAAGAAGTGTGAGGAGGCCGGAGTTGATGCTGTGGTGGCTGAAGGTTTTGAGGCTGGCGGTCATAATGGTCGTGAGGAAACTACCACCATGTGCTTGATTCCAGCTGTTCGTAAAGCTACTTCTCTTCCATTGATTGCTGCTGGTGGCATTGGTAATGGTCCTTCTATGTTGGCTGCCTATGCTTTAGGTGCTGAGGGTGTACAGATAGGTACTCGCTTTGCACTGACAGTGGAAAGCTCTGCCAGTGAGGCATTCAAGAATTTTTGTCTGAATCTGGAAGAGGGCGATACCATGCTGATATTAAAGAAACTGTCGCCTACTCGTATGGCAAAGAATCCTTATCGCGAACAGCTTGACAAGGCAGAGGCAGCAGGCGCTACCGCTGAGCAACTCCTTGAGATTATAGGTGTAGGACGTAATCGTTTGGGCATCTTCGAAGGTGACCTGGTGAATGGTGAAGTGGAAATTGGTCAGAATGCCTCGCAGTTTAAGGGAAAGGGTATTCAGACAGTTTCCGATGTCATGAATGAGATGTTAACTGAATATCAGGAAGCCCAACAACAACTGATGCAAATGTCATCATAATAAGCTAAATATAGCCTAGCTCTTTCTACTGCGTCTTAGCAATTTGCTGAGGCGCAGTTCTATTAATGAATAAGGAGAATAGCCTTCAGTCAGGATATCCATCTCACCATCTTCCTCATAAATAAGAGTAGGGTAGTGTTCGGCATATTTCTCGGCAAAAAGGAAGGCCTGTCGGGTGTTCTCATCATTCTCTTGTGATGAGAACTGTTGGAAGAATGTAGGTTTGTCAATGCCAATTTGCTCGCAGATTTCTAAATATACAGTATCGTCGGTTAAATCCTTACCATCTTGATAACGGGCATGAAGGATCCTGTGGGCAAACTGTAGGGTGAAATGGGGGGCAATAGTACGGCATGCCATGATGGCACGACTAGGCACCAGACTGTCAAGTAGCATTTCTTTTTCATTAAGTGCCGATTTATATCCTGCTCCGAATTCCTTGCCTGTTTCCTTGGTGATGCTGGCATCGAGTTTCCGATGAGCGAAAGCTGTTTCTGGTGATTGTACTTGTGTGAATTCGCCAGCCAACATGCCAGCAGGTATCACCTCAAATGGCAACTTGCCTTCCAAGGCGTCGAATAGCTGCTGAATGGCATCACTTGTTGCGTAACACCATTTGCAGTATGGATCCATGATGTAAAGAATCTTCATAGCATTGACAGTTTACAAAAATAGGAATTAGGAGGTTACCTAATTCCTATTTTTATCATTTTAGAATACTTAGATAAGTCTACGAGCGCCATCATCAATCACTACGTCGTAAATCTTGCAACGTTTGCCGAACTTCTCGCCATAGCGTTGTTTAACTTCTTTGATGAATGTGCTATAGAGTTCTTCTTTTACGAGGTTAATGGTGCAACCACCGAAGCCACCACCCATTACTCGAGAACCAGTTACTCCGCAATCGAAAGCTACGTCATTGAGGAAGTCAAGTTCTTCGCAGCTAACCTCGTACAGCTTACTCATGCCTTGATGAGTTTCATACATCTTCTGGCCTACAGTCTCGTAGTCACCTTTCTCCAAAGCGTCACAAACGTCAAGCACTCGTTGTATCTCTTCAATTACATACTCGGCACGCATGTAATCTTCTTCAGATACCTCAGCCTTCACCTCAGCCAACATATCTATAGTGGCATCACGCAGGAACTGTACTTCAGGATATTTCTTCTTCAGGGCAGCTACAACGTTCTCGCAACTCTCGCGACGTTTGTTATAAGCAGATGAAGCAAGTTCGTGTTTTACCACGCTATCTACCAATACCAGTTTATAGCCAGTGGGTTCAAATGGGTAATACTTGTACTCCATTGAACGGCAGTCAAGGCGCATCAGGCTGCCTTTTTTGCCGAAGATGGAAGCAAATTGGTCCATGATGCCACATTTTACGCCACAATAGTTGTGTTCTGTAGCCTGACCAACTCTTGCAAGTTCAAACTTATCAATCTTGTTATCACCAAACAACTCGTTAAGTGCGTAAGCGTAAGTGCTTTCTAATGCAGCTGATGAAGACATACCTGCACCCAGTGGCACATCACCGGCAAATGCTGTATTGAAGCCTTTCACCTCTACACCACGCTTGATCATTTCACGACATACGCCAAAAATGTATCTTGCCCATGAGGCTCTTGGAGCGTCCTCCTCGTTGAGACCAAATTCCACATAGTCTTTCAGGTCAATGGAATATGCCTTTACTTTATCAGTACCATTAGGCCTAAGCTCTGCCATGATACCTTTATCAACTGCTCCAGGAAATACAAAGCCACCATTGTAATCGGTGTGCTCACCAATCAGATTGACACGTCCTGGTGATGTGTAAACGGCTCCTGTCTGTCCATCGAAATGCTTGATGAAGCGACTTCTAACGTATTCTATTTCCATGGTTCATAAGAGTTAAGAAGAGGCGGGGCTTGGACCCCGTCTCTTTGGCGTTGCCCCGTCTCTATAATGAATAATAGGATTTAATCTACCTTGATGTCCTTGTTCACGTTCTTGCTACCAATCAGCGCATAGAAAATCATGTAAGCCAATACAGCTACCACGATAACATAGCTAAGGCGCAGTGAACCGATGGTATTGCTCACGATAGAATTCTGGATCAGAGGCAGGATACCGCCACCAACCACCATCATCATGAAGATACCAGAAGCCTTCTCGGTATATTTACCCAAGCCTTCGGTTGCCAGGTTGAAGATGCAACCCCACATGATAGAGGTGCAAAGACCCATCAGTACCAGGAATACGGTGAACAGAGGTACGTTGTTAACAGCGAAAGTACCATTGCTGAAACCAACCATTGAAACGCCAGTAGCCTCAGGAATGAACATAGAGATGAGCACCAGGATGATACCAACGCAAGAAACGGTGAGCAGCTGGGTGCGGCTAGATACCTTGCCAGAGATAAAGCCTGAAGTCAGACGGCCAACCAACATCAGCAACCAGTACAGACCAGTCATACCACCGATGATAGCAGCTGCATTAGCAGAATTAGCAGGGTCAAATGCAGTGAAGTTCTCAGCCTTGCTCAGGAAGTTACCGAAAGTATTAGGGATACCCACTTCCATACCTACATAGCAGAAAATAGCTACTGCACCCAGAACGAAATGACGGAAGCTCCAAGGACTGTGAGGATCCTTAACGGCAGCTACTTCTGCCTTCTGCTGGCGTGGCTCTTGAATCTTAGCCATGTAGATAACAATGAATGCTACAACGAAGATGGCAATTGCACCAAACAACATAGGGCTAACGTCAGTAATCTTAGTGCTCTTGGTGATTGAACCAACGTATGCACCTACCATGATAGGAGCGATAGTACCAGCGAATGAGTTGCAAGCGCCACCTAACTGCAGCAATTGGTTACCCTTGGTACCACCACCACCGATGAGGTTCAGCATAGGGTTCACAACAGTGTTCAGCATACAAACGCAGAGACCGCAAACAAATGCGCCCAGCAGATAGATGCTAAAGCCCGGAACACCTGCACTGAAACCAGAAGCATACTGGATCAACAAACCTACGATACCAACTGCAATTGCAATTAGCGCTGTCTTCTTGTAACCAACCTTGGTCAGCATGTTACCAGCAGGAATACCCATGAACAGGTAAGCCAGGAAGTTCATGAAGTTACCCATGAATCCGAGTGCTGGGTTGTTGCCCACAGCATCGTCCATTGTCCAAATGTTACCTACTGGCGCAGCCATGTTGGTTACGAAAGCAATCATTGCGAAGAGGAAGAACATGGTAATAATAGCTACCATGCTACCACTTTTCTTTTGTTCTTGTGACATAGTTTTTTTTAATTTTTTAAGTTATTAATATTGTTGATTATATCCTTTCTTAGTCCACAACATCAAAAACGTATGCTGTAGTCTGATGATAAGTCTCTTTAGGCTTCAGTCTGGTAGATGGGAAGTATGGCCTGTTAGGAGAATCAGGGAAATGTTGTGCCTCGAAACAAATAGCGCTCCGTGCAGGGAAGGTGGCTCCATGTGCACCTTCAAATCCGTTTAACCAATTACCTGTATAAAGCTGCACGCCAGGCTCGGTCGTAAATACTGTCATACGTCTTCCACTTACAGGGTCAGTACAGGTAGCAGCCTCTGCAAACTCTTCTATTTCATTCTTGTTCAGTACATAGCAATGGTCATAACCTGTACCATTTTTCAGTTGCTCGAATGGATCGTTGATGCGTTCTCCCACAGTGTGAGGTGTACGGAAATCCATCGGAGTACCTTCTACCTTCAGAATCTCACCTGTAGGGATGGAATCCTTGTCTATAGGCAAGTAGTAGTCGGCATTGATGGTAACGATATGGTCAAGAATCGAGGAAGTCGGGTTGCCAATGCCTCGTAGATTGAAGAAGCCATGGTTGGTCAGGTTAATCACCGTATCTTTGTCTGTAGTGGCTTTATACGTAATGTATAGTCCGTTATGGCTATCGGCCACTTCGTACATCATGTCTATTGTTAGCGTACCGGGGAAACCTTCTTCTCCGTCTAGTGACACATATCTGAAAATGATTTTCGATTCATTGGCATCTACCACATCCCATACACGAGTATGAAATCCTGCAGGTCCGCCATGTAAAGTATAGGCTCCTTGAGTGAGGTGAAGTTGATAATCTTCAAGCCCTAAAATGAAATGTCCTTTGGAGATGCGGTTGCCGTAACGGCCGATGGTTGTTCCTAAGAATGGCTCTGGACTGTTAATGACATGCTGTATGGAATCGTGGCTTTGCACCACATTGGCGTATTCGCCTTGTTTGTCGGGTACCATAATGGAGAGAACTGCACAACCGTAGTTAGTAACAGCCACCTCCATACCTAAGGGATTTTTGAGTATGTACAGGTCGGTTTCTTTTCCCTGTACCGTGGCCTTGAAATCCTCTTGTTTCAAGCCCGATTTGTTGCTTTCATCAAAAACTGTGCTCATCATAGTACGGCTAATATAATTATTATGCAAATAAAGCCATTTTCTTTTATTCTAACAAATATTGTTTGTTTTTTTTTCTTAACTTCGCGGCTTGAAACCAAAAATCAAATAAGGAATGATAATATATCCTATAAAATTCCATCCCATACTCAAACAAACCATTTGGGGGGGAGACAGAATAAATCAATTGAAACAAATTACCAATGGACAACCGGCTGTGGGAGAGAGTTGGGAGATATCCGCTGTTGAAGGCTTTGAGTCAGTGGTGGCCAATGGTGCATATAGTGGTTATACTTTGCCCAATTTGGTTCGGTGGATGAAGGATGAACTGGTAGGTACGGATAATTATAATCGTTTTGGTGACAAGTTTCCTCTGTTGGTGAAGTTTATCGATGCACACGATGATCTTTCTGTTCAGGTGCATCCTGATGATGGATTGGCTATGCAACGCCATCGTTGTTTGGGTAAGACTGAGATGTGGTATGTGTTGGGGGCTGACGAGAATGCTCATCTGATAGCGGGATTTTCACGTAAGATCAGTCCCAAACAATATCGTGAGATGGTGGCTGATGGTTCATTTGTCGATGCCTTATACTCCTATTGCGTAAAACCAGGTGATGTGTATTACATACCTGCTGGCAGGGTACATAGTCTCGGAAAGGGCACTATGGTGGCAGAGGTGCAGGAAACTTCCGACATTACTTACCGTATTTTTGATTATAACCGTAGGGATAAGGATGGTAACTTGCGACAACTGCATGTGGCGGAGGCTACTGATGCCATTGATTTTGATGATATAGCTGGGGAAGCAAAGATAGATTATCAACTCGTAGATAATGAACCCGTGGAAGTGGTGTCTTCCCCTAAGTTCACTACATCTGTCTATCATCTTACCGAGGATGTGACATGCGACTATAGTGACTTGGACTCTTTTGTCATCTTGATTTGTACTGAAGGTTCATGCCGGGTTGAAATAGATGCTGCCCAAGAAACCATCTGTGCAGGTGAGACATTGCTTTTACCAGCAGCTACGAGGGATGTCAAACTGCTCCCTTCCCCAAGAGCTACTCTTTTGGAAGTTTATACTTAAACTACTCCCCCGTTATTTCCATTTATTTACATAAAAGAAGGCAGCCCTCATTGAGCTGCCTTCTTTTGTTAATTACCAATTTGTCTTATACAATACCTTGTGCCATCATGGCCTTAGCTACCTTCATGAAGCCTGCAATATTAGCACCCTTCACGTAGTTGATATAACCATCAGGCTCTGTACCATACTTCACACATGCAGCATGGATAGACTCCATGATCCAATGCAGTTTAGCATCTACTTCCTCGGCGCTCCATGCCAAGTGCTGGGCATTTTGGGTCATTTCCAAACCAGATACGGATACACCGCCGGCATTAGAAGCCTTACCAGGAGTATAAAGAATCTTTGCATCCTGGAATACCTTAACAGCTTCAGGAGTAGAAGGCATGTTTGCACCCTCAGAAACGGCAATTACACCATTGGCAATCAACTTGCGAGCATCGTCGCCGTTGATTTCATTCTGAGTTGCACAAGGAGTAGCAATGTCGGCTTTCTCACCCCAAGGACGAGCACCTGCCACATATTTAACACCTGGATACTGCTCTGCATACTCACGGATACGTCCACGATACAAGTTCTTCAGCTCCATGATGTAGTCCAGTTTCTCGCGGTCAATGCCATCTGGATCATATATGTAGCCATCAGAGTCACTCATGGTCATTACCTTGCCACCTAACTGCAGAATCTTCTCTGCGGTGTACTGTGCCACGTTACCAGAACCAGAAACCAGTACTTTCTTGCCTTCCAGTGACAAGCCACGGGTCTTCAGCATTTCTACCAAGAAATAAATGTTACCATAACCAGTTGCTTCAGGACGAACCAGTGAGCCACCAAACTCTAGGCCCTTGCCAGTAAATGTACCGCTAAAATCGCGAGTCAGTTTCTTGTACATGCCAAACATGTAACCTACCTCACGGCCACCAACGCCGATATCACCAGCTGGAACGTCCAATTCGGGACCTACATGACGATGCAGCTCCAGCATGAAAGCCTGGCAGAAACGCATCACCTCAGCTGCACTCTTGCCACGTGGTGAAAAGTCAGAACCACCCTTAGCGCCACCCATAGGCAGAGTAGTCAGAGAGTTCTTGAAAGTCTGCTCAAAAGCCAAGAACTTCAGAATTGACTGGTTTACGCTGGCGTGGAAACGGATACCACCCTTGTACGGACCAATGGCATTGTTGTGCTGGATACGGTAACCCATGTTGGTTTGCACCTTGCCCTGGTCATCTACCCATGTTACGCGGAATGAGTTAATTCTGTCAGGAATGCAGAGACGCTCAATCAGGTTGGATGCCTCAAACTCAGGATGCTTGTTGTACTCTTCTTCGATACTGTTCAATACCTCAGATACTGCCTGAATATACTCTGGCTCGTTAGGGAAACGGCGATTCAGGTCCTCTAATACCTTTGCTACTTTCATGTTTAAATATAATTTAGTTGTTTATTGTTTACGTTAAGTTTGTATCGCTGTATTCTGAATACGGCTGCAAATGTAAAGATAATATTGGAAACTGCAAACAAAATTTCAACTTTTTTGCTGAATAATTTAATATTTTGTTTGTTTTTGAATTAAAAACGAATAAAAATGTTATTTTCTTAAACTTTTTACGACAGGGATAAATACCAATGCTGTGCCAATAAAAAGAGAAGTAAGTGTCATGCCATCTATACGTTCAGCCTGTGTAAAGATGATGAAACAGATGAGTGCCCACAGCAACACGATGCTGGTCATTTGGAATTTGGATAATGGCTTTTTCATGCAGTTGTTGTTATTTAGATAGCAAAATTACTAAAAAACTTTATTTTGTGGACGGAAATTAGGTGATTATTTATAATTTTGCCGGAGATTATGATAAAAGTTTATTTTGCTTCTATATTAAAACGACACTACATACTACTGCTGTTGATGATGTTTTCTCTGACACTTATGGCTCAAACTCAATATGCTAAGCCGAAGAGGGGGGAGGGTATCACCACTTTTTTGCAACGACATGGACGTAGTGGACAAGTATATTATAAAGAATTTATCGAACTGAACAAACAGAAACTGAAAGGAAAGACTACCCTGCTTTTGGATGTTAGTTATGCACTTCCTCCTATTAAACCTACCGCTCAGCATCGTTCAAAAGCACAGAATGCCCCAGCTAAAGCCAGCAATGAACCTAAGCAGTCTGAGGCTGGTAAACCTGCTCAGCAGCCAAAGGATATCAAAGGTCAGGAGCGAAAGCATGAAATCGGTTACGAGTTCAATGAACCACTTTTTGGCAAGTCATTGGCGAAGGGCAAGGTGGAAGGCGGTAAGTTGAAAGGGGCTTGTATTTATGTGGTGAGCGGTCATGGGGGACCTGATCCTGGCGCTATTGGCAAGGTGGGTAAGACGGAATTGCATGAAGATGAATATGCATATGATGTAGCGTTACGTCTTGCTCGTTGCCTTATGCAAGAGGGTGCCGAAGTACATATCATTATACAAGATGCCAGAGATGGGATTCGCGATGACCAGTATCTGAGTAATGGCAAGCGGGAGACATGTATGGGAAAGACCATACCATTGAATCAGGTGGCAAGGTTGCAACAACGGTGTGATGCCATTAACAACCTATATAAAAAGGAAAAGGATGAATATACATATTGCCGTGCTATCTTTTTGCATGTGGATAGTCGGAGCGTGGGAGAACAAACGGATGTGTTTTTTTACCACAGGGAAGGATGGTCAAAAGGACAGCGGTTGGCTTCCCAGTTGCGAAAGACTTTCCAGACAAAGTACGACAAACACCAACCTAATCGCGGTTTTGAAGGCACCGTATCGACACGAGGGTTGTATGTGCTGACACATACACATCCTGTGTCTGTGTTTGTGGAACTGGGTAATATACAAAATAGTCATGACCAGAAACGGTTTGTGCTTAGCTCTAATCGTCAGGCATTGGCGAGATGGATTACGGAAGGGTTTATTAATGATTTTGGCGATAAACCATAAACTGCTTTTTTTTGTTATGAGAATGTCATTAGCCATTTTGGTAGTATTTCTATCTTCTTGTGGAGGAAAGCAAGTGAGCGAGGAGGAACTACTTCGCTCCATCAATACTACTCCCATGTTATACACAGTGCAGTGTGTGGCACAGACTACCGTGATAGAGCGTTCTTCACCGGCATTGGATTTGTTTGGCCAACGTACTGCTATCATTCCGGTTGAGGCAAATATCAAAGCTGGTGTTGATTTGTCACAGCTTAAGAATTTACGTATCAGTGGCAAAACTGTGTATATTACTTTGCCAGACCCTGTGATAGAGATTGAGAGTACCCGCATTCTCAACGATGAGATTGTGACATCCGTAGCTCCGTTGCGTTTTGATTTTACCAATGATGAGCTGGCGCAGATAGCCCGTAAGGGTACCGATGCCATCCGCAATGATTTGGGAAAGTATAATTTGGTAGTACCTGCCCAGGAACAGGCTGAAATGATTATCGGCAATATTGTTAGTAGGATGGGTTATGAGGCTGTGTTTGAGAACCGCCGGCAGTATGAAAATCGTGAATTGTTTAACCTGACAAGACCTTGAGATGTCCTATGGATCAGAAAAAAAATAGAAATATTATTATCGTGGTCATCGTGATGGTGCTGGTCTTGTTAATGTACTTTTCTAAAGAAACCGTTACGCGTGTGTATCATAACGTGTTCGACAACCGCACGGAAATAGGACATGTGATGCTATCAGAATTGGCTAAGACGGAGAAGATGACCGTCCTTTCTATGTATAAAGAGGTAATTGTAAGTCAATATAAAGAAGTGCCAGGTCTTTTTTGGGGGTCTAATCTACATCAGATTCACTCGGTCTATCCAGGGCGTATCGACGTGGGCTTTGACCTTACCAAATGTTCTGAAGACTGGCTGATGATGCGTGATGATACGGCGTTTGTGAAGTTGCCGGCTGTTGAGATTCTCAACCAAGGTGGATGGTATCTGGATGAAGCAGCTCACCAGACACCTATTGAAGAGGGTTCATGGACCAACGAGGACTATGTGAGACTGTCGCATCGTGCCAATGCTTTGTTGAAGCGAAATTGCGAACTGGAGAACTGCTATCAGATGGCGGAGGATAATGGCAAACGCGTGGTGAGGAATCTATTGCAAGCTATGGGCATCAGGTTTGTAAGGGTGGAGGTGGAGCCACGTGACAGTTACCGGCCCTTTACCATCGATTTTGAAGGCGCTGGACGCAAAGGCATGCATTATGATTTCTACACAAATGCATCGGATGGGAGCCGGTATGTGAAGTTAGCGGATGGAAGCATTCTTTCTTACCAGGGAGAGATAGATGACGAAGATCTTTATTCGGTCATTGACATGTTTATCTATTTCACCCAAGACAGGTCTTCTCGTCAATGGGAGGTCAGCAAGAAAGGCAACCATCTTATTATAAATATGGTGAACATGACGCTGACAAAGGGAACGCAGGCAGCCGATACCTTTGCACGCAGCAAGAAGCGTGCTGATGTGGAGCGCCTCAGTGCTGCCCTCCGTCAATTGTTCGGAGAGGACCTGCAGCTTACCATCAGTGAGGTGGACCGTCGGGGGCAACAGCTTTATCAATACTGATTCAGTTTTTCTTCTTGGAAAAGAGCTTGATTTTCACGGCAGGCTTTACTTTCATCTTATGCATCTCGTTGGTATCAGTAAAGGTAAACGAGAATTTGCCGTCAAGTATTCTGTTGGAGATGACTATCAAACCTTCGGCCACAGCGCCGTCGCTTTCCATGTCTAAGGTGGTATTTCTTACCTTGAGTATCTTGTATTTGGCCTCGTCAATTTTTGCACTCACCGTACCCATTGGCAACTTACCGCCCACTTTTTGTCGCATCTCGGCAGTACGTACCTTGGAGATATCAAACTCGAAATTGGCTTTGGCAGCAATCATTCCAATTTCGTTCATTTCTAAAGCCTTCCCCAATTCCAAGTTGCTGGTACCTACTGTACCTGATACATACTTGGTGCTGTCATTAATCAAAAGGCTTTGCAAGGAGATATCACCCACGCCCGTTCCGATGAGGCCAGAAAATACCTGCCGTTTGTGCAAGACGCTGAAGTCGCCCTTGTAAGTGATGTTACCCAAGTTGCCCAGTTGCTTCATCATGTATTTCTTGACGGGAAACTGTTCGATGATGTGCGCAGCACTGCCTTGTTTGGCCGTCATCTTATCCACATGGAAGCTAATGTTGAGCAGGTACTTTTCGGTGAGGTGCTCGATACCTCCTGTGGCGGCCAACTGAAACTTCTCATCTTCCGTCTTTATTTGTATGTCGTCGAAGACCATCGTGCTGTCGGTACCGCTCACATTTACACTCAGCGCTAATGGTAGGGTAAACTGAGCCAGGGCAGGAGTGAACAGACGCGAGATGTCTTGGAGGATTACCTGTGCCGTGAGCGGACGGGTGGTGTGATAGTTCAGGTGAATGCCCTTTTTCTTACTGGGCAGCTGCATTTCCACCGCTGGTATATGGATCTCAGTGCTTCCCTGGCGGATGAAGGCATCCTGCACATACAACTTCTTTAAGTTAGTGGCCACCTGCATGTGCAAGTCGTTGATATGGAAGCCAGACACAGTATCCAAGGCTGTTCCTTTTAGGATGGAAGCATTGATGGAGTCCTCTTGCCAGTAGTTAATTTGCATCTTGATGTTGGCTGTAACGTCCAGATGTCCGGCATCAAACCATCCACGTTTGGGCTTGCCTACATTCTTTCTGGGCTTGTAATTGTTGGTAACCAACTTCAGATTGTCCAGCTCTATAGAGTAACCACGAAGATGCAATGACTGTACAGAAATGAAGTGGTCAGTCTTTTTCCCATGCAACACAGCACTGACATTATGCAAGTCGAGCGTCAACTTTAAGAAATTGATGCTGATGCTTTCTGCCTTGATCTCCGTTCGTAATCGTTCGCTCAGTTTCTCGGTGGCATAGTGCAAGGCTTTGTTCTGCACATAGTCCGTGTTGATAGCGATGAAGGCGATTATCATTAATAAGATGATAGTAGCCAATATCCCACCTGTTATTTTAAGCAAGGTTTTCATGACCGACTTTTATTTTTAACCGCTAAGATAATGCTTTTTCCTCGTTTTTCTTATATCTTTGCAATATTAATTAAAAAAACATTGTTATGAATCAGCAACAAGGGAGTAGAGTCTATTTGTTCTCCATCGTTTTGGTAGCGGTTTTGGGAGGTTTGCTATTTGGTTATGATACTGCAGTGATATCTGGTGCAGAAAAAGGCTTGCAAGCCTTCTTCCTGGGAGCGGGAGATTTCGTGTACACTGACAGTTGGCATGGATTTACCTGTGCAAGTGCTTTGATAGGCTGTGTGATTGGTAGTGCTTTGTCGGGTTGGATGGCTTCTTCATTAGGCCGCAAGCGCTCGTTGTTCGTGGCTGGCTTGTTATTCTTCACATCGGCATTGGGCTCCATGAATCCCGAATTCCTGTTTTTTGCACCTGGTGAAGCTTCGATGAGTCTGTTGGTGGTGTTCAATATCTACCGTGTCATTGGTGGTATTGGCGTGGGACTGGCTTCTGCCATTTGCCCTATGTATATTGGTGAAGTAGCGCCATCTGGCATTCGAGGTATGTTGGTGTCTTGGAACCAATTTGCTATCATCTTTGGTCAGCTTGTAGTCTATTTTGTTAATTTCATGATTTTAGGACAACATACTAATCCTGTTATTGAGTCGATAGGCGAGGGAATCAATGCTGTAGCACCAGGCAGCGATCCTTGGACCATTGAAACTGGTTGGCGATATATGTTTGGTAGTGAAGCACTACCTGCAGGATTATTTGCCTTGCTCATCTGTTTTGTGCCAGAGACACCTCGTTATTTGGTAATGATAGGTGAGGATGCTAAGGCACAACACATTCTGGAACGTATTAATGGCATTTCTGCGGCACAAGAGATCTTACGTGATATCAAGGATACGATTACAGTAAAGACAGAAAGGCTGTTCTCTTATGGTTTCTTGTGTATCTTCATAGGAATCATGCTCAGTGTTTTCCAACAGACTGTAGGTATTAATGCCGTGCTGTATTATGCACCTCGTATCTTTGGCGACATGGGTATGGAAAGCCCAATGGTACAGACCGTCATCATGGGTGTAGTGAATATTCTGTTCACACTTGTTGCTGTATTCACAGTTGAAAAGTGGGGTCGTAAACCTTTGCTTATTAGCGGATCTATTGGAATGGCGATTGGGGCATTTGGTGTGGCACTCACGTTTGGCAAGACTGGTTTGGAAATTGTTACTATGTTGAGTATCATGCTTTACAGCGCTTCTTTCATGATGTCATGGGGACCTATCTGTTGGGTACTTATAGCAGAGATATTCCCTAATACTATACGTGGCAAGGCGGTGGCTATTGCTGTTGCATTTCAGTGGATATTCAACTGGATAGTCAGCTCATCATTTGTTCCGATGTTTAATATGAAATTGGGTGACGATGCCAACTTTGGCCACTGGTTCACTTATGGCCTTTATGGTATCATCTGCGTGATAGCCGCCATTTTCGTGTGGCGTCTTGTCCCCGAAACCAAAGGCAAGACGTTGGAGAATATGAGCAAGATGTGGCGTCAAGTCAAGTGACCGATTTTGACGATTTTGCTTGCAAGTATTTGATAATTGCACTATCTTTGCAACCAGACAATAAAAAAGTAATAAAATATGTCATTTGCATTTTATCTGATTATTTGTGTGTTTGTCTTTGGCTACCTCTGCATAGCATTAGAGTATCCGTTGAAGATTAACAAAGCTGCTACGGCATTATTGATGTGCGCCGTGTTGTGGACTATCTTCGCTATGTCTGGTATGGGAGCTATGACTCCGGAATTCGCTGAAGGTTTGACTACGGATACTTTCCGAGATTTTCTTTCTACCAACATTGTGCATCATTTGGGAGAAACAGGCGAGACCGTATTTTTCTTATTGGGTGCTATGACCATAGTGGAGGTGGTTGACCGTTGGGGTGGTTTCCGTGTCATTACCGACCATATTAAGGCTACTTCCAAAGTAGAACTATTGTGGATATTGGGCGTGTTGGCTTTTTGTTTGTCAGCCATCCTTGACAACTTGACCACTACTATTATGATGTGTACATTGCTAAACAAGATTATCCCAGTGAGACATGACCGTTGGTTTTTTGCCAGTATGATCGTTATTGCAGCTAATGCTGGTGGTGCATGGACTCCTATAGGCGATGTTACCACTATCATGTTGTGGATTGCTGGTAAGGTAAGCGCTTTGAATATCATGCAGATGACAGTGTTGCCAAGTATCGTAAGTATTCTGGTGCCTTTTGCTATCCTTTCATATACTTTGCGTGGTGGCCATATCGAGGCACCTACCAATGATGAGGTGGATGATAGTCCTGCATCACGTGTTCCTGCCCATCAGCGTATGGTTGTGCTTTGCTTAGGTGTGGGTGTGCTTATTTGCGTACCTATCTTTAAAAGTATTACACACCTGCCCCCATACATCGGTATTCTTGGTGCGCTGGGCTTGGTATGGATGGTGACTGAGTTGATGCGTCCAAAAGACCCTGCAGAGCGCAACTATCATTCATTGAAGTTGTCACATATTCTGCGCAGGGTTGATCTTTCCAGCATTATCTTCTTCTTGGGCATCTTGATGGCTGTAGGTGTATTGCAGGTTTGTGGACATCTGTCAATGTTGGCCAATAGCCTCGATGGTATTGCTCTGGCTGAACCTTATAAATATTTCACTATTGACACCATCATCGGTGTGTTGTCAAGTATTGTGGATAATGTGCCTTTGGTAGCTGGTACTATGGGTATGTATGATTTCCCGATGGATCATTACTTCTGGGAGATGTTGGCCTACTGTGCTGGTACTGGTGGTAGCATCCTGATTATCGGCTCTGCTGCTGGTGTGGCTGCTATGGGTATCGAGAAGGTTGATTTTATCTGGTACTTTAAGCATATCACTTGGATTGCCCTTATCGGTTACTTGGCTGGTGCCTTGTGTTACATAGGACAATACATGGTGATTCATTAAACTAATAATCCCTGCCAAACGGCAGGGATTTATTTTTGCGCTTAAATATAGTCCAATTTCCTATCTAATCCTTCTCAATACCATAGCAGAACGTGCTGGCACATACAATAGCAACCAGCCCTTGCGTTGCTTCTTGTATAGCTTATCAGGCATTGTGAAATGCTGGATACTGTCATTGTTCAGCCCGTTACCTCCAAATGCCTTGCTGTCAGTGTTCAGTACCACCTCATAACTGCCCTCTGGTACCAAGAACCCGTAATCGGTAAAAGAACGTGATGGGTTGAAGTTAAATACAAACAACAAGTCGTCGCGCTTGTAGGCCAATATCTGGTCGCCATCATTATGCCAGATCTCTTGCACTTTGGTCTTCTGGAATCGCTTCACACTCTTGATGACGCTGAGCATCGCCTGGTCAAAGTCACCCAGATAATGATAGCACAGGTTCTTATTATCTACCAAATCCCACTGACGGCGAGCATACTTATGGCTCCATCCGTTGCCCTCACGTGGGAAGTCTATCCATTCAGGATGACCAAACTCGTTGCCCATGAAGTTCAGGTAGCCACCATTGATGGTGGATGCGGTGAGCAGACGAATCATCTTATGCAGGGCAATGCCACGATGCACGGTATAGTTCTCGTCCCCTTTCTGGAAGTGCCAGTACATGTCGGCGTCAATTAATCGGAAGATGATGGTCTTGTCGCCGACCAGTGCCTGGTCGTGGCTCTCGGCATAGCTGATGGTTTTCTCATCAGCACGACGGTTGGTCACCTCCCAAAACATGCTGCTGGGTTTCCAATCTTCGTCAATCTTTTCCTTGATGGTCTTAATCCAGTAGTCAGGGATATTCATCGCCATACGATAATCGAATCCATAACCACCATCTTCGATAGGTGCTGCTAACCCGGGCATGCCCGAAACCTCCTCGGCAATGGTGATGGCATGTGGGTTTACTTGATGAATCAAGCGGTTCGCCAGTGTGAGGTAGCAGATGGCGTTGTCGTCCTCATGGCCGTTGAAATAATCGCCATAGCCCATGAAGGCTTCGCCAAGACCATGACTATAATAGAGCATGGAAGTAACACCATCGAAACGGAAACCGTCAAACTTGAATTCTTCTAACCAATACTTGCAATTGGAGAGAAGAAAGTGCAGTACGTTGTCCTTGCCATAGTCGAAGCACAGCGAGTCCCATGCTGGGTGTTCATGGCGGTCGCCTGGATAAAAATATTGGTTGGGGTCACCGGCAAAGTTGCCCAAACCTTCCACTTCATTCTTGACAGCATGTGAATGGACAATATCCATGATGACAGCAATACCCATCTGATGGGCCGTGTCAATTAGCTCTTTTAATTCATCAGGTGTTCCAAAACGTGAAGAAGGTGCGAAGAAACTGGACACATGGTAGCCAAAACTTCCATAGTATGGGTGTTCCTGGATAGCCATAATCTGTATGCAGTTGTAACCGTCTTTTGCTACGCGAGGCAGTACGTTGTCTTTGAACTCGCGATAGGTACCCACCTTTTCTTCTTTTTGGCTCATACCCACATGACATTCGTAGATGAGCAATGGGTTAGTATCGGGTTTGAACTTCTTTACCTTTGCCTGATAAGGCTCTGCGGGATCCCATACCTGTGCACTGAAAATTTTAGTATAGTCATCTTGCACCACACGAGTGGCCCAGGCAGGTATGCGCTCGCCTTCGCCGCCATTCCATTTCACCTTTAACTTGAAAAGGTCTTCATGGTGTAAGGCATCCAATGGAAGCTTTATTTCCCAGTTGCCATCTTTCTTAGGTTGCATGGCGAATTGAGGATTTTCTTGCCAACCATTGAAAGTGCCTATCACAAAAATCTCTGTAGCATTCGGCGCCCATTCGCGCAGTACCCAGTTCTTTTCGGTTTTGTGTAAACCAAAATAAAGGTGCCCATCTGCAAAGTCAGCTAAGGCTTTTCTACCATTTTTCGTCAGTTGCTTTTCCTTGTACAAGAAATGCTCATGTCGTCCGTTAATGGCGTCAGTGTAGGGTTCCAGCCACGGGTCGTTCTTAATCAAGTTCAAGGTTTCCATATAAGTATCTAATTTTAGTTATTTCTTATGAAGTCATCCACTGTATAGTTCAGAAAGTCAAGGAATGGTTTCGATGTCTTTGCTAAATCTACAAGAACATCCACATAGTCGGGTTGAGTAAAGAAATCGTCATCAAGATGATGCCAAACACTGAAATCCTTGGGTTTCAGTAACTCCATATAGGGGAAATCTTTGGGGAACCCCTTGGGGTTTACTTTCAACCTATCCTCACCAATAGTTGGAAAGAATTTCTTGAATTTCTTGTTCTCAATAATATTGCGATACTCGTCTATACTGTCATAGATGGAATAGCGTATTTCCTGCAGTTGCTTAGGGGTGAGACCGTATGTGCCTCCTGCATAAAAGCTGCCTTCAGGTTCCAAATGGAAATAATAACCACAGTGCAGAGATTTCTTGCCCTTGGCTGAGAGAAAACCTCCTATGTGGGTTTTATAAGGACGCTTGTCGGGCGAGAACCTTACATCGCGATAGATGCGCCAGGTGCAATCTTTAGGTTGCAGGTGTCTGACGGATGGATCAAACTCTCCTACGCGGGATATGAGGATGGTCAATAGTTTGTCAAACTCCTGCGTGGCTGAATGGTAAAGCATCTTATGCTCTTGAAACCATTCACGGTCGTTATGAGCAGACAGTTGTCTGAGAAAGTCAAATATCAGTTGTAAATCCATTATTATATCATTAACAAATAATCCTGCTTTGATGATACTGGTGCCATGCAGGCACTAATACGCAAAGATAATTATTATTATTGACAATGGCAAATCATTATTGTATGAAACTATTCCCCCAATGCTTTCCCTGACATCAGGATATCCACCAATGGTTTGTCTTTATAAGATTCTGTGCGTTGGTCGTAGAAACCGAAGTCACCATCATAGCACCAGGTAGTCCAGGCAATGTCGAACTCATCGAACACGTCAATCATGTCTTTATACCATTTGTAGGCAAGATCACGCTCTACGGGCTCATATACGCCCCATTCGCCACAGAATAGTTGCAAACCATATTTCTTGGCTGCAGCAATGGCATCTTTGAAGTCCTCACGAATTTTGTTCTTATCCCAATATTGAGTAAGGAAAGGTTTTAGGTCTTCCTTGATTTCCTCCGGTGCAGCATCATAATCCTCCTGTGTAATGAGTACACCAGGATAGTTTATATTTCCCTTGAACCTGCCAAGTGGCGTCCAGAAGGCTCCACGATGGGTAATGAGCATGGGGTGATAATAGTGGAAAGAGAGGATGAGGTTCTTGTCACCTTCGGGTACACGCAAGTATTTGATGGTCTCGTAATCTTGCCAACGGTTAGAACCTATCACCAGTGTGCGTTGAGGCTCTACTTCACGCAGGGCTTTATGTACCTTCTCTACTACCATGTTCCATTGCTCATGTTCGGGGGCAATAGGCTCATTCATGAACTCGTATGCCACAGAGTCGTTGCTATATCCTTTCAATACGTCCGAGAGTTGGTACCACATATTGATGAGGTTCTGCTGTGATTCCTCTGAGGTGAACAAGGTGTTGTTATTGTTGTTGTCAATAAACGCATGAGAGCGGATGATATGGAGGTCAACCACTACACGCAGGTGGTGCTTCTCAGCCAGGTTGATGGCATTGGTCAGCAGGTCCCATGCTTCAGGCAGCTTGTTACCTTCTTCGTCCCAGAACTGCACCTCATCGATGGGGATGCGTACAAAGTCGAACCCCAATTTTTCCAGGCGTTCAAAGTCGTCTTCTTGTATGTGTAACCTGCGTTGCTCGCCTGTCACCCTTGACTGCGATAACCAGTGGCTCAGGTTGGTACCACGCTTGATGGTGAAGTTATTCACGCCACTTGATTCACCACATGAAGTGAGGGTAATGATTACCATGGCAACAAATGCCATTAATGTAAAAAACTTTTTCATGGTTCTTGAATTTATCTAATCACAATATAAAAACATTTTCAACCTAACGATTGCATGTCATTCAATTTCTTGTAGTAACCCTCTTGTTGAAGCAACTCTTCATGTTTGCCTTGCTCCACTATCTGCCCCTCGTGTAAAACGTAGATTTCATCGGCATTTCGGATGGTGCTCAGGCGATGTGCAATGGCCACGGTAGTGCGAGTTTTCATCAAACGTTCCAAGGCATCTTGTACCAAACGCTCACTTTCGGTGTCAAGGGCTGAAGTGGCTTCGTCAAGAATCAAGATAGGAGGGTTCTTGAGAATGGCACGAGCAATACTTACACGCTGGCGCTGTCCGCCTGAAAGTCTTCCGCCACGGTCGCCGATATTGGTGTCGTAGCCATTTTCAGAAGCCATGATGAATTCATGGGCATTGGCTATCCGGGCAGCTTGCTCTACCTGTTCCTGAGTAGCATTATCAACTCCAAAAGCAATGTTGTTGAAGAAAGAATCATTGAAGAGGATAGCCTCTTGGTTGACATTGCCAATGAGCTGGCGCAGGTCGTGTATGCCCAGATCTTTGACATTGATGCCGTCAATCAGCACTTCACCTTCTTGCACATCGTAATAACGAGGGATGAGATCTACCAAGGTAGATTTGCCTCCACCGCTCTGGCCTACCAAGGCAATGGTTTTTCCCTTATCTATAATAAGGTTGATGTGACGCAATACCCATTTGTCGGCATACTTAAATGAAACATCGCGGAACTCTATCTGGTGCCGGAAATCGTTAATATGCACAGGATGATTGGGCTCACGAATATTGTTTTCCGCCATAAGAATCTTATCTACTCTCTCCATGGAAGCCATACCTTTAGGTATGTTGTAGCTGGCACGTGAGAACTCTTTAAGAGGATTGATGATGCTGTAAAGAATCACCAAATAATATACAAAAGTGGAGCCATCAAGCACTTGTTGGTTCAGCACCAAAATACCACCAAACCATAGTACGATGATAATCATCACAGTACCCAGAAACTCACTCATGGGATGTGCCAAAGCCTGGCGGATATTGACACGCATAATATGGTCACGATAGCTTGAGTTAACCTTGTCGAATTTCCGATTCATTTTTTCTTCAGCTATAAACGCCTTGATAATACGCAAACCGCCTAAGGTTTCCTCGACGATGCTCATGGTGTCGCTCCAAAGTGTCTGTGCCTTGATGCTCTTCGCTTTCAGCTTCTTGCCGACAAACCCCATGAACCAGCCGAATACTGGAACAAATACCAGCGTGAAGAGGGTGAGTTGCCAAGATACTACCAGCAGGGCGGCAAAGTAGGAAACGATGAGGATGGGATTTTTGAATAACATGTCGAGACTTGCCATAATAGAATTCTCTATTTCCTGCACATCTCCACTCATACGGGCGATAATGTCGCCCTTTCGCTCCTCGCTGAAAAACCCTAACGGTAGGGTGTTTATCTTTTGGTACAGCTGATTTCGGATGTCTCTTACCACACCAGTACGTATCGGTACGATGGTAGCGGAGGAAAGAAAGTAGGCACCTGTCTTGAGGAAGGTGGTAAATGCAAGAAACAGTCCTATCACCAACATCGTAGTGGTAGCTCCCCAGCTCATTATCATCTCTTGTACCAAATGGTTGGCATTGTTGCTCACTACCTCGCTGATGTTGCCCAATGTAATTTCACTCCAGGGAATCCACACCACAGGCTCTACTACTTTCTCCGTCTGGAAGAGGATATTCAAGATGGGGATGATGGCCATGAATGAGAAAATGTTGAGCAAGGCGCTGAGGATGTTGAACAACACGGTCAGTACCAAGTATTTTTTATAGGGCGGTACGAAGCGTTTAAGTACCAATATTAAATCTTTCATTATCTTCCTCGTATTTTTAATGGGTCGTTAACTCCTAAATAATTCCATAATTAGGTGATTTCACCCGTTAAATCTTGTCATATCCCTTTGTAAATTTGATCCAGTAATATTTCAGCGGATTACTGTATTTTAGCTGCTTCCATGGTCGACTACTATGGGGGCGATGCCAAACTGGCAAGTTGCCGAATATATAGTTGTGAAATCCGTGTTTTAGAGCCTCATGTGAGATGGTCACGTCATACCAATTTTTGGAAGGATCCAATTCTTTAAAGCTGTATGTCTTAAGGAAGTCATATGTAAGCAATGAACAGCAAAAGCTGCAATGCTTAGTGGTGCGGATTACTTGATTACCTATGTCATGAAAGTGTTGATAAGGGTAGTTGACATTCCCTTGTTCATCTACAGTAACTGATGCCGCGATGCCACATTGAGGAAGCTTTGTTGCTTCGTTGAGCTTTTGCAAGGTGTCCTTTTTTACTACAACGTCACTTTCCACTATCAGCAGGTCAGCCTTCTCTGCAAGTGCTTCCTGTTGTGCGTGCTGTAATACTAATAAATAATTGGGAGAAGGATGATTAGTCAAGTCTGATAGATTTATCAATCTGAATTCCAGTGACTTTGATGCCTTTTCTAAAATAAGGGTGTTTTCGACTGTGCTGAAATCATTGTAAACCGTATAATTATATGGTATATTCAGTTCCGACTCTAATACAGACCTGATGGTCTGCTCGGTTAGCTCTATCGAATCCTTTACTGGTGTTATTACATGTAACTTATCCATAAATTAAGATGTCTTTTCTACAATGAAGCCAATAAACGCTCAATAACCTTTGGATAGTATTCGTACTCTAAGGCATGTACTCGGGTGGCTAGCTTATCAACTGTGTCATCAGGTTTCACATCGCAGCGGTATTGTGCCACAATCTGTCCTGCATCATATACCTCACTGGTGTAATGGATGGTAATGCCACTCTCCTTGTCGCCACAACGCAACACATCTTCGTGTACTCTGTCGCCATACATACCTTTTCCTCCATGCAGGGGCAACAACGAGGGGTGGATGTTCACCATGCGTTGTGGATAGGCTTGTAAAATAAGATTTGGCACTTTAGCCAAGAATCCTGCCAATACCACAAAACCAACTTGGTAGGCTTGTAGCAGATTCAGTATCGCCTCGCCATCCTGCCAGAACTCTTTTGAGAAATATGCACATGGGATACCTAAGTTACGAGCTCTTTGCAAGGCATATGCTTTTTGACTATTTGTTAAAACCAATGACACGTTTACAGTGGGATTAGCCATGAAATAGCGGGCAATGTTTTCTGCATTACTGCCATTGCCTGATGCGAGAATTGCTATGTTTGTTATCATAAAAACCCTTTTTTGATGCACATAAACCTTAATAATGTGCAAAAAAATGCATTTAATTAGTCAAATATTTGTTTGGTTAAAGAAAAATTAATTCCTTTGCATCGCAAAAATAGTTTAAAGTAGGAACAAAAGCAAGAAAGTGCTTGAGTTTTTCTTTAAACGTAAGTTTTGCTACTTAAAAAGAAGATTAATATTTACTAACTAAAAACTAAAAGTTATGACAACAGAAGAAATTTCTGCAAAAGTTTATGCAATCATCGCTGACAAGCTGGGTGTTGAACCTTCAGAAATCACTAACGAAGCAAGCTTTACCAATGACCTTGGCGCTGATTCACTGGATACAGTTGAGTTGATTATGGAGTTTGAGAAAGTTTTCGAGCTGCAGATTCCTGATGAGAAAGCTGAAACTATCCAGACTGTAGGCGACGCAATTTCTTATATTGAGGCTAACCTCCAATAATCCATTATAGCTGATATATGGAGTTAAAAAGAGTCGTAGTAACTGGTCTTGGAATACTTTCACCTCTTGGTAATTCTGTCGAAGAAACTTGGAAGAACCTTCTGAAAGGTGAAAGTGGTGCAGGGCCAATTACTCGTTTTGATGCATCTCTTTTCAAGACACAAATCGCTTGCGAGGTAAAAAACTTCGATCCTGGTCAATACATCGACCGCAAGGAGGCTCGCAAGATGGACATCTATACACAGTTTGCTGTGGCAGTGGCCAAGCAGGCTGTGGCTGATGCTGCCATTGATCTTGAAAACGAAGACCTTACCCGTATAGGCGTGGTGTTTGGAGCAGGGATTGGTGGTATCCGTACTTTTGAAGATGAAATAGGCTATTATTATCAGCATCAGGACATGGGTCCTAAATTCAATCCTTTCTTCATCCCCAAGATGATTTCGGATATTGCTGCTGGTCAGATTTCCATCACTTTTGGATTCCATGGTCCCAACTATTCAGTGGCTTCTGCCTGCGCAACTTCTACCAATGCTATTGCCGATGCTTTTAACCTGATTCGTTTGGGTAAGGCCAGCATCATGGTAACCGGCGGTTCAGAGGCAGCCATTACGGCTGGTGGGGTAGGCGGTTTTAATGCCATGCATGCTTTGACTACCCGCAACGATTCCCCAAAGACTGCATCACGTCCATTCAGTGCAAGCCGTGATGGTTTTATCATGGGTGAAGGTGCAGGTTGCTTGATCCTTGAAGAACTGGAGCATGCAAAGGCCCGTGGAGCAAGAATCTACGCTGAAGTAATAGGTGAAGGAATGTCGGCTGACGCTTATCATCTCACTGCTTCTCATCCAGACGGTTTAGGTGCCATTTTGGTAATGAGAAATGCACTGGAAGATGCTGGTATCAAGCCAGAAGATATTGACTATATTAATGTACACGGAACATCTACACCCGTGGGAGATGTTTCTGAAGCGAAGGCTATCAAGGAAGTGTTTGGTGAACATGCTTACAAGTTGAACATCAGCTCAACCAAGTCAATGACTGGTCATATGCTGGGTGCTGCTGGTGTAGCTGAAGCCATCTTCAGTATCTTGGCTGTGGTGAACGATATCGTTCCACCTACCATTAATCACGAAGAAGGTGACGAAGACGAGAACATTGATTATAACCTGAACTTTACGTTTAATGAAGCGCAGAAACGCACCGTGAATGTTGCCCTGTCCAATACTTTTGGGTTTGGTGGTCACAATGCGTGTCTTATTGTTAAGAAATATGCTAAGTAAGTTTTCTTACTTGCTGCAACTGACATATTGGAAGGTAAGACTCCTGTTCAAGCATGATAGGAAGTCTTACCTTTCTTTATATCATCACTTGGGCATTATGGCCAATGTTATCAGAATTTATCAGGTTGCGCTGAGCCACAAAACGATGTCTATCATATGTGAAAATGGTCGCAAACTCAACAATGAAAGACTTGAATTCTTAGGCGATGCAGTGATCGGCATGGTAACAGCAGAATATTTGTTTATCCATTACAAGAATGCGCCTGAAGGTATGCTTACCACAGCTCGCATCAAGATTGTGAACCGACAATATCTGAATAAAATAGCTATCGAGCTGCATATTGACCAACTTGTGAGGAAAGAGAGGACGGTCGTAACTCCTCTTAACAATTTGTATGGCAATACTTTAGAAGCCATTATTGGTGCTATCTATTTGGATAAAGGTTACCGTGAAAGCGCTCGGTTCGTGGAAAAATGGCTCATCAAAACTCCTGAACACCTGGATGAGATTATCCATACCGAAACCAACCACAAGGCAAGGCTTTTAGAAAGGTGTCAAAAGAACAGAAACTCAATACAATTTAAAATCGTCTCTGAAACAAAAGACGAGAATAGCCACGTTCTGTTTGAAGTGGAAGTCTATGTCGATGATGAGTTGTGTGGACATGGCAAAGGTCGGTCCAAGAAAGAAGCTGAACAACATGCTTGTGAAATGGCATTGCACCACCTCAGAAAATGTCATCAGCCGAAGCAAACGCCTATCTTGCGTCCTTCCACTACTAAATCGTCTTGACTGGAAACATACTTTTGTTTTCCTGCTACATCCCTGATATCTAACGAAGTAATTTTAGCGCCTTGCAAAGCCACCATTCGTCCGTATTGTTGGTTGGCTATCAGCTCAACCGCATGTCCTCCCATACGGGTGGCTAAGTTGCGGTCAAATGAGGTAGGACTTCCACCGCGTTGGATATAACCTAACACGGTCTGGCGTGTTTCAATTCCAGTTTCATACTCAATTTCCTCGGCAATAAACTCACCTGCGTGTTTGCGGGGGTTCGTGGTTTGAATACCCTCTGCCACCACTACGATAGAATAGTACTTGCCTTTTTTGATGCGGTCAATCAATGCATTGCCCACGTTAGTGATGTTGTAGGGGATTTCAGGCAGCAGTATAACATCACCTCCGCCAGCCATGCCTGAATACAAAGCTATCCATCCGGAACGATGTCCCATCACCTCAATCACCATCACACGTTTATGAGAACTGGCAGTGGAATGCAGACGGTCGATGGCATCCGTTGCAATACTGACAGCAGAATCAAATCCAAAGGTAGTATCTGTCCCCCATACATCATTGTCAATAGTCTTGGGAATGGCTACCACATTGATGCCCAGCCCCATCATTTTGGCAGCTGTGTCCATCGTGCCGTTACCGCCAATGCACACTACACAATCGAGCCTCAGGTCTTTTACGTTCTCTTTAAGTAATGTAGGCTTGTCTGCATCGGGCATGACACCGCCTCGCTTGAAAGGCTGTTCACGAGAAGACCCCAATATGGTACCATATTGGCTTAGCAACCCCGACAAGGCATTCTCATCAATAATCTCCACTTCCTTGGTCAGCAGTCCTTCGAAGCCACTGTGAATACCTATTACTTCCATGCCATAGTGACTGATGGCACATTTGCATACACCACGAATGGCCGCGTTGATGCCTGGACAATCTCCGCCCGATGTTAATACTCCTATTCTCATAGCATTATCTCCCTTTTTTGTTGAACGAACAGCCAAAAATGCTTTATTCAGTGCGTAAAGTTAGAAAAAAAACTTAAAAAAGATAGAGATGCCAATATAAAAGATTAATTTTGCACATTATTTATGATGATAGCATATAAATGGATTTCATTACACGAATAGCAAACAACGTATATTTCGCTCCTCGATTCCATAGATTAGAGCGTTATGTTACGCATGCGACAGAGATTCAGGAGCAGGTTTTCAAACGTTTGATCGACAAGGCTGCACCTACAGAATGGGGCAAGAAATACGATTACGCATCCATTAAGGATTACGCTCAGTTCTGCAAACGCGTACCAGTACAAACCTACGAAGAGGTTAAGCCGTGGGTGGAAAGAATTCGTCAGGGAGAACAAAACCTGCTTTGGCCAGGTAATACTATATGGTTTGCCAAGTCATCAGGTACAACTAATGACAAGAGCAAGTTTATTCCCGTGACCAGCGATTCCATCCAAGATACACATTATCGTGGTGGTAAGGATGCGGTTGCCCTTTACCTGCATATTAACCCCAAAAGTCGTTTCTCCACTGGTAAGAGTCTGGTGTTAGGAGGCAGTCATGCTCCCAACTTGAACACCAACCACAGTCTGGTGGGCGACTTAAGCGCCATCCTTATCGAGAATATGCCCGCTATGGGTATGTATCTGCGTGTGCCCAGCAAACAGACCGCATTGATGGAACATTTTGAACCCAAGATGGAAGCGATTGCCCGTGAGACTATTGGCACTAACGTGGTGAGCTTGTCGGGGGTTCCCTCGTGGATGCTGGTACTTATCAAGCACATCTTGGAAAAGACAGGTAAGAAGACATTGGAGCAAGTGTGGCCCAACTTGGAGGTGTTCTTCCATGGAGGAGTAGCTTTCACTCCCTATCGTGAACAGTACAAGCAGTTGATCCAGAAGTCAGGCATGCTATATGTAGAGACTTACAACGCTTCTGAGGGTTACTTTGCTACGCAGAACGACTTGACCGATTCAGCCATGTTGCTGATGATAGATTATGGCGTGTTCTTCGAGTTCATCCCTATGGAAGAGTTGGGTAAGGAGAACCCCGTGGTTGTTCCTTTGTGGGACGTGAAGCTGAATAAGAACTATGCGATGGTCATTTCCACTTCTGCTGGCTTGTGGCGTTACATGATTGGCGATACAGTGAAGTTCACCAGTAAGAATCCCTACAAGATTGTGATTACGGGCCGGACCAAGCATTTTATCAATGCCTTTGGCGAGGAGCTGATAGTGGATAATGCAGAGAAAGGCTTGGCGAAGGCTTGTGCAGCTACGGGTGCCCTGATTACCGACTATACTGCTGCTCCCGTCTTTATGGATAAGAACGCCAAGTGCCGTCACCAGTGGCTTATCGAGTTTGCCAAGATGCCCGATAGCCTCGAACGTTTTGCCAAGATCCTTGACAATACCCTGCAAGAAATCAACTCTGATTACGAAGCGAAGCGCCAGAACAACCTTGCATTGCAACAATTGGAGATTATTGTGGCACGAAAAGGATTGTTCAACGACTGGCTTGACAGGAAAGGCAAACTGGGTGGCCAGCATAAGATTCCGCGCTTGAGTAATACACGTACTTATATAGAAGATATGTTAATCTTGAACCGATAAGCGTTAATGGTTATGAGAAATTTGGTAATATACAACACACTGAGCAGACAGAAAGAAAGATTCACACCGCTACACGCCCCTCATGTGGGCATGTATGTTTGTGGTCCTACCGTATATGGTGACCCACATTTGGGACACGCCCGTCCAGCTATCACGTTCGATATTTTGTTCCGATACCTCAAGCACATTGGCTATAAGGTGCGCTATGTGAGGAATATCACCGATGTAGGTCATCTGGAACACGATGCTGATGAGGGGGAGGACAAGATTGCAAAGAAAGCAAGATTGGAGCAGTTGGAGCCTATGGAAGTGGCACAATATTACGTTAATCGTTACCATCATGCAATGGATGCATTGAACGTATTGCCGCCGAGCATTGAACCCCATGCTTCTGGTCACATCATCGAGCAAATAGAGTTGGTAAAGCAGATACTTGACCATGGCTATGCTTATGTGAGCGATGGATCGGTCTATTTTGATGTTCCCAAGTATAACCAGGAGCATCATTATGGCAAGTTGTCCGGCCGTAACCTGACGGATGTCATCAATACCTCTCGCGAACTCGACGGTCAGGAAGAAAAGCACAACCCTGTGGATTTTGCCTTGTGGAAGAAGGCACAACCCGAGCACATCATGCGCTGGCCATCACCATGGAGCGATGGCTTCCCAGGCTGGCATTGTGAGTGTACAGCTATGGGAAAGAAATATTTAGGTTCCCATTTCGACATTCATGGGGGTGGCATGGATCTGGTGTTTCCACACCATGAGTGCGAAATAGCACAGAGTGTAGCATCTCAAGGTGACGATATGGTACACTACTGGATGCACAACAACATGATTACCATCAATGGACAGAAGATGGGCAAAAGTTTAGGCAATTTCATTACATTGTTTGAGTTCTTCGATGGAAGCAACAAAAATTTGGATAAGGCCTATAGCCCAATGACCATTCGTTTCTTCATCTTACAGGCTCACTACCGTAGTACGGTAGATTTCAGCAACGATGCTTTGCAAGCTGCAGAGAAAGGGTTGGAAAGACTGATGGACGCTGTTCATGCATTGGATAAGATTCAACCATCGACTACCACCAGCGTACAGTTGGCAGACCTCAGTGAGAAGTGTTACGAAGCGATGGACGACGACTTGAATACACCTGTCGTTATCGCCCATCTGTTTGATGCCGCTCGCTCCATCAACTCATTGGCAGATGGCAAGGCCACCATCACGGCAGAAGACCTGGCTGCATTGAAAGCAACTTTTCATACCTTCTGTTTCGACATCTTGGGCTTGCAAGAAGACCATGCTTCTAACGCTGGTCGTGAAGAAGCTTTTGCCGGAGCGGTAAACTTGTTGTTGGCAGAGCGCCAGGAAGCCAAGGCAAACAAAGACTGGGCTAAGTCCGACCGCATACGCAACGAGCTGGCTGCTTTGGGCTTTGAAATCAAGGATGGCAAGAACGGTGCTGAATGGAAACTCAATAAGTAAATTGTAATGAAACAATATAGAACAATCAACAATATAGTGGGGTGGTTGGTTTTTGCTATTGCTGCCATCGTGTATTGCATGACAATCGAACCTACCGCAAGTTTCTGGGACTGCCCGGAGTTTATCACTACAGGCTATAAGTTGGAGGTAGGACATCCACCTGGCGCCCCCTTCTTTATGTTGGTAGCCAACCTCTTCTCTCAGTTTGCATCCGACACTACCCAAGTGGCGAAGATGGTGAACTATATGAGTGCCTTGATGAGTGCTGGCTGTATCCTCTTTTTATTCTGGACCATCACCCACTTGGTAAGAAAGCTGGTGACCGTTGAAGAGGACTCATTTACTCCTACTCAGCTTATCACCATCATGGGGAGTGGCGTGGTTGGCGCCCTTGTCTATACCTTCAGCGATACTTTTTGGTTCAGTGCAGTCGAGGGTGAGGTTTATGCCTTCTCCTCTCTGTTCACAGCTGTCGTATTCTGGCTGATACTGAAATGGGAGGATGTGGCAGACCAACCTCATAGTGACCGATGGTTGATATTGATTGCCTATCTCACAGGCCTGAGCATCGGTGTTCACCTGCTGAACTTGCTTTGCTTGCCTGCTATCGTGCTGGTTTATTATTTCAAACGGGTACCTGATGCGAATACCAAAGGTTCTTTGTTGGCATTGTTTGCCTCGGCCGTACTGGTGGCTGTGGTGCTTTATGGTATTGTGCCTGGCATCGTAAAGGTGGGCGGTTGGTTTGAATTGCTGTTTGTCAATGACCTTGGTATGTCGTTCAATACAGGTGTCATCGTTTATATTCTCGTGGCTTCTGCTGGCATCATCTGGGCGGTGTATGAGAGCTTTGTGGAGAAGAGCGAGAACCGTATGATGTGGAGTTTTATCCTCACCGTAGGTTTGTTGGGAATCCCATTTTACGGACACGGCACCACCTCTATCATCATCGGTGTCATCGTACTGGGCTTGTTGTGGCTCTACCTGCGTCCTGCCACACAACGCAGCATCAGTCCTAAATGGAAGATTTCAGCCCGTGTGCTGAATACTACCATGCTGAGCATCATGATGATAGTGATTGGCTATTCTTCATACGCCCTGATTGTGATTCGCTCAACTGCCAATACACCTATGGATCAAAACTCTCCCGAAGACATCTTTACCTTGGGTGAATATTTGGGACGCGAGCAATATGGTACCCGTCCGCTTTTCTATGGTCCTACATTCGCTTCAAAGGTGGAGTTCCAGGAGAAAGATGGCTATTGCGAACCAGTGGTTGCTGAGGAGCAGATGAAGTGGATCCGTAAGGAAAAGAATAACGATAACGAGCCTGACAGCTATGTACAGGTGGGTGGGCGTATAGAATATAAATACGCGCAAAACATGTTGTTCCCACGTATGTACAGCTCATCTATGAACCATCCGCAGCTCTATAAGGCATGGATGAACATCAAGGGACACGATGTGCCGTATAGCCAATGTGGTGATGTGCAGATGGTGAATATTCCTACCATGTGGGAGAATATACAGTTCTTCTTCTCCTATCAAGTCAATTGGATGTACTGGCGTTACTTCATGTGGAACTTCGTGGGCCGTCAGAACGATCTGCAAGGTAATGGCGAATTAGAACATGGTAACTGGCTTTCTGGCATCAGTTGGTTAGATAATTTGATGCTGGGTAACCAAGAGTTGCTGCCTGACGAACTGAAAGAGAATAAGGGACATAACGTCTATTATGCTTTGCCGCTGTTGTTAGGCTTGATAGGCCTGCTTTGGCAGGCATATAAGGGACAGAAAGGCATCCAGCAGTTCTGGGTAGTGTTCTTCCTGTTCTTCATGACAGGACTTGCCATTGTGCTCTACCTGAATCAGACGCCAGGGCAGCCTCGTGAGCGTGACTATGCTTATGCAGGCTCGTTTTATGCCTTTGCCATCTGGGTAGGTATGGGTGTAGCTGGACTCATCCATCTGCTGCATGACCTTTTCTCTAAACCTAAGGGTAATGATAATGGTCAATGGACTATGGACAACGGTCAATGGCTTGCCCTTGCCGTCTCTGTTATCTGCCTCTTTGTCCCCATACAGATGGCATCGCAGACATGGGACGATCACGATCGTAGCGATCGTTACATGACGCGCGATTTTGGACAGAACTACCTGATGACGTTACAGGAAACAGGTAATCCGATTATCTATACCAACGGCGATAACGATACCTTCCCATTATGGTACAACCAGGAGACTGAAGGTTTCCGTACAGATGCCCGTACCTGCAACTTGAGCTATTTGCAAACTGACTGGTACATTGACCAGATGAAGCGCCCGTCTTATCTGTCGCCATCGTTGCCTATTACTTGGAATCGCACGGAATACGTGGAAGGGGTTAATGAGTATGTGGTGATTCAACCAGAATACAAGAAGAGTATTGACGAACTATACGCCGCTGCCCGCAAGGAGGCGTTGAATGGCAATGCAGAGTCTTTGGTGAATGTGGAACGTGAATTTGGCGATAACCCCTACGAGTTGAAGAACATCCTTAAATACTGGATACGTGGCAAGCACAGCGACCTGCATGTCATTCCAACCGACAGCATTGTGCTCAAGATAGATAAAGAGGCTGTTCGCCGTAGTGGTATGCTGATTCCTGGTGACAGTATCCCTGACTATATGCATATCTCATTGAAGGGACAACGTGCGCTGTATAAGAAAGATCTGATGAAATTAGAGATGCTGGCTGAAGCTAACTGGGAACGTCCTATCTATATCGCCGTGAGCGTAGGTAGTGACGAACACATGGGCTTATCTGACTACTTCTTGTTAGAAGGTCTTGCTTACCGATTCACGCCGTTCAACAGCAAACAGACGGGTGTGAGCATTGACACTGAGAAGATGTTCGACAATATGATGCATAAGTTCAAATATGGTGGCATCGACAAGCCAGGCATCTATATCGACGAGAATGCATCACGCATGTGTTACACCCACCGTCGTATGTTCGCCATGCTCATTGAGCAACTGATGAAGGAAGGCAAACGCGACAAGGCAAAAGAGGCACTGGACTATGCAGAGAAGGTGATTCCTGCCTACAATGTGGTGTGGGACTACCAGAATGGTGCGGTGGATATGGCTTCTGCCTATTACGAATTAGGCGAGAAGGACACTGCGGAAAAGATGATGTCCACCATGGCTGAAAAAGAGATTCAGTATATGACCTATTACCTCAGTCTGGATGATATGCGTTTGGATATTTCTGCCGGTGAGTTTGAATATCATACAGCTGTTCTTGATCGTATAATCTCCATCATGGAGAAATACGAGTCGCCTCGGGTAGATGACCTGAACGATACGTTAAACGAATTGTTTGGAATCTATAAACAAAGAATGGGGGACTGATATTTATTGAGCAACCATGCAATTTACTCATCTCCCCCGACAGGGGGGAACTTTCTAAATCATGTTTATCGAACAACCAAACAAGTTTCTGAAGAAAATGTATCCATCAGCACTTTGGCGAATGGATCCTGCCGAGAAAGCCGTTTACTTGACCTTCGATGACGGACCTATTCCCGAAGTGACTCCTTGGGTGCTCGACAAGCTCGACCAATTCAACGTAAAGGCTACCTTCTTCATGGTGGGTGATAATGTGCGTAAACACCCTGATGTATTCCGTATGGTGGTAGAGCGAGGTCATGGCATTGGTAACCATACTATGCACCATATCAAGATATTCGACCGTAATTCATTACGGTATATGGATGATGTCCGGGAAGCAGAAAGCATCATCGTTGAGAATATGACATTGCCCCCATCAGATAGTAGATATGAATTTTTCAATTCTCAATTGTCTATTTTCAAATCAAAGAAGCTCTTCCGCCCCCCTCATGGCTTTATGAACCATTATCAGTACGAAAAGGTCAAGTGGGCAGGCTACAAGATAGTGATGTGGGACTTGGTGACTCGTGACTATAGCTATAAGCTCCGCCCTCCCCAGGTGCTTTCCAACGTACTTCGCTATGCCCGCAATGGCAGCATCATTACTTTCCACGATAGTCTGAGGTCATGGCAAGGTGGCAACCTGCAATATGCCCTCTCCCATGCTCTTTGGTTCTTGAAGGAAGAGGGCTATGAATTCAGGTTACTTTAGGCTTTTGCATAACATGGAAGGCTGATGCCGTAAAACTGCCGGCACATCCTCTTATTATGTTGTTCTTATTCTTCTTTCTCCTTGATGATAAACACTGCACATGCGCCAATGATAAGCATGATGCCGGCTATGACCATCATGTTGACTTCTGGTGAAAGACCTCCAGCTGGTGTCATCAGACTTAATATGGTGCCACCCAAAGCTGCTGCTACAATCTGCGGTACACAAATGGTTCCGTTGAACAATCCCAAGTAGGTACCCATGTGACCTCCTGTAAGGGCGTTTGTCAGGATAGTGAACGGCAAAGCCAACATGGCTGCCCAAGCACACCCGATAAGCAAGAAGCTCAGGAACAATGCATACTGGTTGTGTACGAAATAAATAGAGATGAAGCCTATACCACCCAGCACGAGACTCAGGGCATAAATCAACTTGCGGTTTTTGAACATTGGAATCACTACTGCCCACAATACTGAGCCAATAGCTTGTACGGCAAAGATGACACCTACCCAGTTGGCTGCTTCCTGGTACTGGGTGCTGGTGGTGTCGAGCACCAACTTCTGCACACCATCCACTACACTGCTTACGGTAGGAGCATCAAACACATTAGCAGCTATAGAACCATTGGTGTAGGTCCACATAAACATGAAGGCAAACCAGCAGAAGAACTGTACTAAACCCACTGTCCAGAAAGCCTTGGGGGCTTTGACTAACAATTTCAATATGTTGGTCTTCTCTTTCTTGGTCTCTTCGGTAATGCCGTGATATTCTGCATATTCCTTCGGCGGATACTCCTTTACCTTAACAGTGGTATATATAACGCAGAGTATGAGGATAAGGGCACCTATATAGAAAGAGTATATTACTGAGTCTGGAATAACGCCTTGAGCTGCAACATTCTGAATACCTATCCATGCAAAGATGTATGGGAACAGATAACCTACCAGGCTACCGGCATTGCAGAGGAAACTCTGGATAGAGTAGGCAAGTCCTTTCTGTTTGGTATTCACCATATCTCCCACCATCATCTTAAATGGTTGCATTGCCATGTTAATGCTTGTATCGAGGAACATCAGTGAGAACAAGCCGAATATCATAGCAGTTCCTACTGCCATTCCGAAACTGCCGGCATTAGGTAACAGACACATCACGATGACGGCGATGAGTGATCCAATAAATAAATAGGGTATGCGACGTCCCCAACGAGTCCAGGTACGGTCGCTCCATGAACCGACGAATGGTTGTACGATGATGCCTGCCAAAGGAGGCAATAGCCAGAAATAACTCAAGTTATGTGGGTCTGCACCCAAAGTTGAGAAGATACGACTGATGTTGGCGCTTTGCAAGGCGTAAGCAATCTGCACGCCGAAGAAGCCGAAGCTGATATTCCAAAGCTGCCAAAAACTTTTGTCAGGAATCTGTTTCATGGTATTTAAAGTTTTAAAATCCAATTTTAAGGTTATTACATGACAAAGATAGTGTTTTTTTAGTATCTTTGCCAACATAACAATAAAAAATCAATTATCATGGAAAAACAGAAAACGCCTCAGCGTTTGCAATCACTTGATGCACTCCGAGGTTTCGACATGTTCTTTATCATGGGAGGTGCCACCCTGATTGCTGCCATAGCTGCTTTTTGGCCCAATGATTTTACACAATGGTTGGCAGCACAGATGGATCATGTGAAGTGGGACGGACTAGCTCATCATGACACCATCTTCCCCTTGTTCCTCTTCATTGCAGGTATCTCGTTCCCTTTTTCACTGGAAAAGCAACGTTTCCAGGGAAAGACTGAGGGACAGATTTACAAGAAGATTATTCGTAGAGGCTTGACATTGGTATTGTTGGGTATCATCTACAATGGCTTTTTGGGACATTGGGATTTTGCCAACGCCCGCTATGCCAGTGTGTTGGCACGCATCGGCTTGGCTTGGATGTTTGGCGCCTTGATTTTCATGAACACCAAGTGGAAAACAAGAGTTGTCATCGTGGCAGTGATATTAGTGGGTTATTGGTTAGTCTCTGCTTTTGTGGGCGCTCCTGATCATCCCGGGGCTGATCCATTGACGCGTGAGGGATGCCTGGCTGGCTACATCGACCGCATCTTGTTGCCTGGAAAGATCTACTATGGTGACTATGATCCAGAAGGTATATTCAGTACCATCCCTGCTATAGCTACTGCCTTGCTGGGTATGTTTACAGGCGAGTGGATAAAATACGATAAAGAAGGACTGACGCCTGCAAAGAAAACATTATATATGGTATATGCTGGCATTGCTTTTTTGGTGATAGGTCTGATATGGAATACTTTCTACCCAGCTAATAAAATGTTGTGGTCAAGTACTTTCGTGGTACTGGTTGCAGCCTATTCTGTGCTGATGTTCGCACTGTTTTACTACATCATAGATGTTAAAAACCATCGTGGATGGATTCTTTTCTTCGTGGTCATCGGTATGAATTCCATCACCATCTACCTTGCACAGCATTTCATCAATTTCCAATACATTTCCAATCGCGTGTTTGGCGGATTGATAGGTATGACACCAGAAACCGTACAACCTTTCCTCAATGTAGCAGGCTATGTGGCAATGTGCTGGTTGTTCCTTTACTTCCTCTATAAGAAGAAGGTATTCTTGAAGGTATAGTTATAGATTATTTTGAGGTTGCAAGAAAAAGTATTAATTTTGCAACCTCATTTTTTTATAGACGCATTTATGAACAACGAGATAGCAAGAAGACGTACGTTTGCGATTGTGGCACATCCTGATGCCGGTAAGACTTCATTGACAGAGAAACTGTTACTCTTTGGTGGACAGATTCAAGTGGCTGGCGCCGTTAAAAGTAACAAAATAAGGAAGACGGCAACTTCTGACTGGATGGACATAGAGAAGCAACGTGGTATCTCGGTCACTACCTCTGTACTGGAATTCGATTACCACGACTATAAGATAAACATCCTCGATACTCCCGGCCACCAAGACTTTGCCGAAGATACTTATCGAACGCTTACAGCAGTAGATAGCGTAATTATCGTAATTGATGCTGCCAAGGGTGTTGAGGCACAGACTTTGAAGTTGATGGAGGTATGCCGCATGAGGAACACGCCTGTGATTATCTTCGTCAACAAGATGGACCGTGAGGGTAAGGATCCGTTCGACTTACTTGATGAGCTGGAAGAACAGTTGGAAATCAGCGTACGTCCATTGTCATGGCCTATTGATATGGGACAGCGTTTCAAAGGCGTATATAACATTTATGAGCAGAAACTCAACCTGTTTCAACCCTCAAAGCAGGTGGTGACTGAAAAGGTGGAGGTGGACATCAATACCCAGGAGTTGGAGACCCATATCGGAGATAAGTTAGCTGAACAGCTTCGTAATGATTTGGAACTGATTGCTGGGGTATATCCTGATTTTGACCGTCAACAGTATTTGGACGGCAAACTGGCTCCTGTGTTCTTTGGCTCAGCTTTGAATAACTTTGGTGTGCAGGAATTGTTGGATTGTTTCGTGGAGATAGCGCCTTGTCCGCGTCCCGTAGTAGCTACTGAGCGTGAAGTAAATCCTGAAGAACCTAAGTTTACGGGCTTTGTGTTTAAGATTACTGCCAACATCGACCCTAACCACCGTTCTTGTATCGCTTTCTGCAAGGTATGTTCTGGCAAGTTTGAACGCAATACCCCTTATTATCATGTGCGTCATGACAAAACCATGCGTTTTACTTCCCCTGTTCAGTTTATGGCCCAACGCAAGAGTACGGTGGATGAGGCTTGGGCAGGTGATATCATTGGTTTACCGGATAATGGCATCTTCAAGATAGGGGACACATTGACAGAGGGAGAAAAACTCCATTTCCGTGGTTTACCCAGTTTCTCACCCGAAATGTTTAAGTATATCGAGAATGCTGACCCAATGAAACAGAAACAGCTGGCAAAAGGTATTGACCAACTGATGGACGAGGGTGTAGCCCAGTTGTTTGTCAACCAGTTTAATGGGCGCAAGATTATCGGTACGGTGGGTCAGTTGCAGTTTGAAGTCATTCAATATCGTTTACTCAACGAGTACAATGCCAGTTGCCGTTGGGAACCTGTACATCTGTACAAGGCTTGTTGGATTGAGAGTGATGATGAGGCTGAATTGCAAGACTTCATGAAGCGCAAGTATCAGTATATGGCGAAAGACCGTGAGGGTAGGGATGTCTATCTGGCAGACAGTTCATACGTATTGTCAATGGCGCAACAGGACTTCAAGCATATACGCTTCCATTTCACTTCCGAGTTTTAAGAGTAGAAATACAGGCAAAGTTTGTTCAGCCACCGCCAGCGGAACTGGAACCAACGGCGAGTACTCATTGGCTCCCCTCCAAAACGAAGTACGAAATCACGATAGCCATGCTTGCGGAAGGGAGTACCTACGTCCATGAATTCCAGGTGTTTGTAACCGCCGGCTTTAGCGTCTTTCAATGCTTGCCATATGGCCATCACACTGGGGTATTGGCGCAGGTGCGACTTGTTCATACCCCCCGAGAACCATACAAAAGCAGTATCACCTGAGTAGATGCAGACACAACCACCAATTATCTTTTGCTGGTATCTTACGATGAAAATCTTGAAGCGTTGCCATGATTCACCAATATCCACATTCTTAATGCCCTGCTGGATATGTTGGAAGAATTCAATGGCAGGAAAGTGCTTCCTAATCTTTGTGAGGTAATTGAGCTTCAGCATATTGGCAAATTCCTGAATATCTTCCTCTGTCTGTGTGGTGCCTACCACAGCCCCATTCTTGAGTGCCAACCTTACCTGTCTTCTGCGTGATGAATTGAAGGCTTGCTCCACATCTTGGTTGTTGGTATCGTCGAAGGTGTTCCGTACCCTTAGCCAATTGACAGGAAAGAAACTGTTCTGTTTGAAGGAGGCATAGCCGCTGAGTGGGGTAGGCAGGTTTCTTATTTCAATGACAAAACAATCTAAACGATAGGCATAATTGGTGATTTCCTTCAACATCTGGTTGAAAAGGTCCTCCCGTTGGCTGTCTTTACAAAAGAATTCCCCAGTACCGTAAGCCACGCAACGACGAATGGTGAAAAACGGCACGAATCGTATAATGGGTTGCACAACAGCCAGTATCTTTGCCAGTACCACTCCGTCCTCACTGATTGTCAACAAAATGGGGTTGCACCCTGGCGTTCCCTCGAAAATATGGAACAGGGCGGTCGAATGGAAGGTATCGTTGCCTGGCAGGTCGGGCACATGACTTCCTCGGTAATATGATGTCAATTTTAAGGCCATCTCTGATGGCAAAGTTATAAAAAAAAATGTACTTTTGCATAAAATGTGCGATTATGGGTGTTATAGACTATGATTTAAGGAAAATAAAGGCACTGCTGTTTGATATTGACGGAGTACTGAGTGCCAATGTGGTGTCTATCGATCTCGAAGGCGTTCCTATGCGTACCGTCAACATCAAAGATGGTTATGCCCTGCATCGTGCTGCTCAGTTGGGGGTGAATATGGGAATCATCTCTGGCGGCACTTGTGAGTCTGTAAGACTGCGTTACGAAAAACTGGGTTTAAAGCCTGAAAACATCGTGTTAGGAGCAGCGAGGAAAATCGTCTGCTACGAGGTGTACAAGCAGCGTTCCGGCTTGCAGGATAACGAGATTCTCTTTGTAGGCGATGATATTCCCGATATGGAAATTATGATGGTTTGTGGCTTGCCATGCTGCCCTGCTGATGCGGCACCCGAAGTGAGAGCTATTGCGAAATACGTCAGTCCATACAATGGAGGCTATGGTGTAGGACGTGATATAGTGGAACAATACTTGAAGGCCAATGGTATGTGGATGCAAAATGCAGAGGCTTTCGGTTGGTAGTCAATGAATAATGATTAATGGATAATGCATAATGAATGTTCAATGGTCTATTATTTTAGCAAGTAACTCGCCAAGAAGAAAAGAATTGTTGGCGGGGTTGGGTTTCGACTACGAAGTGCGTACGTTGCCCGATATTGACGAGTCGTATCCAGCGCATTTGCAGGGTGGTGACATACCCCTATATATCTCTAAGGAAAAAGCTGATGCCTATAAACCGATGTTACAACCTGGCGAACTGATCATTACTGCCGATACCATTGTGTGGCTGAACGGAGAGGTATTAGGGAAACCTCGCGACAGGGAAGATGCCATCAATATGTTGCATAAGCTCTCTGGGAATACACACGAGGTATTTTCGGGTGTCACCCTTACTACCAAAGAGAAACAACGCAGTTTTTATGCAGAGACCAAGGTTACTTTTGCCCGGTTGACCGATGAAGAAATCTTGTATTACGTAGATAAGTACCAGCCTTTCGACAAGGCGGGATCGTATGGTGTGCAAGAATGGATTGGCTTCATTGGGGTGGAACGCATAGAGGGCAGCTATTTCAATGTAATGGGCTTGCCCGTGCAACGGCTCTATCGGGAACTCAAGGTGTTCTAAATCAGTTCCATCATTAGGATGAAGTCTGTCTTGGAAATCCCTTTCTGTTGTAGCAGTTGCGCATCTTGCAGCAGTAATTTGCGGAAAGCGAGAGGCGAAGTCGCTGCTTTTGCTCCTTGTTGGTAATACTCCACTGCTTGAGGCAAATTACCAAGGCACCATGCTACATGACCTGCATTCAGCCAATCGTTGGCATCTGGTTGCAGGTTGATGATTTTAGTACAGTATTGTTGGGCCTTCTCTAACTTGCCACTGCGGAAACAGCACCAAACAATGCCTCTCCAAGCTTTGATGTTATCTTCCTCTGCTAAATCCATCTTGTAAAAACACTGCAACGCCTCATCATACTCACCCAACTCAATAAGGCAAGTACCTATATTATAAGAATAGGAGAGGTTTTCAGGTTCTAACATCATCAGTTCTTGATAGCAGTTTTTCGCTTTCTCGAAAAGTCTCTTGTGCCGATAGCAGGTGGCCAGTCGTCGTAGGGTCCAAGTACTGCCTGGGGCTATGTCGTTTGCCTGTAGATAGTAAAATGCAGCTGAAGTGTAGTCTCTGTTGATACGTTCATGGCAATACCCAATGCGCTGTAGCACATCTTTGTCCACGACTTTCAATTGTTCCAGCTCATCGTAGATGTCCAATGCCATCTCAAAATTATCTGTCTTGAAAAGAAAATCGGCCACTTGTCGTAGGTATTCAGCTTGATATAGCAGTGGTTTCAGGACAGGATTCTCATGCAGCATGAGGGTGTCCTTGAAGATGTCGTGGAACTGATTCTTCAACGGATAGAGCTTAAAGAAGCGATATAGGTCTTGGATGTAGTATTTGCCTATGGTGGCTGGCATTTGGGCATAGTTATATAATTCATTGTCCTCTTCTTCCGTCAAATCCCCTATGTCATTAGGCAATAAATGACTGAATACTATTTGGCGCTGCTCATCATTCATCTGACTCATCATGAACACAGTAGAGTAGCGGTCGCTGTCGCAAAGCATGCCTAAATGCATGAGCAGTATGCCCACTTTTTTCTCTTTCTCGGGGGTAGTGCCCATCGCCTTGATGACCTCGGTATGCTTTGGCTCGTAGGGGTAGAACCAGTTCTGGATATGTTCGAAGAAAGGAAAGCGCTTCATCATTGAGAACATGCCCATATTGATATCTCCTCCTTCTTGTTGGAGTTCGCCTAACTTCCGCATCTTGTTGTTCAGCTTCGCATCCAGATCGAAAATCCATTCTGGATTCATCTCTATGTCATTCTCATCCAATGGCTTCTGTTTACGGTTTTGGATATTCTTTATTACTGCTGGCACAATCTCTTCGTTCATGGTCTTGTTGATGCGCTCAGTGTCCTGGCTTCTCAGCAGTTGGATATACATAGCATTGAGATCGTTGTCGAAAGAAGGTTGCTCTTCCTGAATCAGACTGATACGGGCTTGAATGCCTGGATAGAGGGCTATGCGCTCGCTTTGCAGGTGAGCCACCAGCAGAAACCCCACCCATGCACGTACTTTTACATTGACATCTTTGTGGTAGAAGGCTTCAATGAGCCAGAGCATCTTCTCTTCGTCAAAACAAGTCATGAGGCTCAGGGTCACGGCACTCACGAAAAGGGAAAGGTCGTTGGCAGTAATCAGCTCAGACGAGAGGAATTTATAGGCAGTGTCTCGCTCGGAGTTGGTCCATCGACTATTAACCCAAGTCTGTCTGAACAGGTCACCGAGGGCCTCCTCATGCACTTTCATGTCTTGTTGCAACTTTTGTTCGTCGTGCAGCAACTCATACAGACTGAGGCAGTCGGCGAAAGACTCTAACGTACTGAGCAGCTTGGGCAAGTTGGATGACTGATACTTCACCTGTTTACGTAAGGTGAAGTAGTATTGGGAAGACAGGTCTTCTTGCAGGGTAAGATGCAATTGGTCGGCCAGGTTAAAGGCCTGTGTCAGCAAACTATGATACAGTTTCTCGCGCTCTGGGTCGTTCATCCCTTGCTGCATGTATTGTAACATGTAGCCATATGCGGTCTGCATACCCTCCAACTCTTGTAGCAAAGGATAGTTGCCGCAAGCCTGTGCCAACGTTTGCATCAGTTCAAATGCTTCCTTTAGTCTGTGCTCTTTTAACAGTCCTAATACCTGCTTGTACTGTTCCTGTATTTCTTCCAATCTCATTTTGGTTATTAATATCTTATTTGAATCTGTGCTTATATCAAAGAAAAGGCGGCCCAAAATTGATATAATTATTGAGCCGCCTCTTTGATAATAAGGCTAAAATATGTGATTACTCACCCTTGATAGCTGCTACACCTGGAAGTACTTTACCTTCGATGGCTTCCAGCAGTGCACCGCCACCAGTTGAGATATAGCTTACCTTGTCGGCCAAACCGAACTTGTTGACGCATGCTACAGAGTCGCCACCACCAATCAGCGAGAAAGCGCCCTCAGCGGTTGCTTCAGCAATAGCCTCACCGATAGCACGGCTACCAGCTGTGAAAGCATCGCACTCGAATACACCGGCAGGACCGTTCCACAGAATGGTCTTAGCACCCTTGATAGCCTTACGGAAATCTTCCTGGCTGGCAGGACCTGCGTCAACGCCTTCGAAGCCTGCAGGCACTTTGTTGGCAGGGCAAGTAATGATTTCTGCTCCTGGCTTCAGTGACATAGTACCAAAGTCAAGGCCATTGGTAGCGTTGCAGTCTGAGCCAAGTACCAGCTCAACACCGTTCTTCTTTGCCAGTTCCTCAACGCCTAATGCTACATCCAGCTTGTCGAGCTCAACGATTGAATCACCAATCTCACCGTCGTGAGCCTTGGCAAAAGTATAAGTCATACCACCGCAAAGGATGAGTTTATCTACCTTGCCGAGCAGGTTCTCGATGATACCGATCTTGGAAGAAACCTTTGAACCACCCATGATGGCAACGAACGGGCGCTTGATGTTAGAGAGTACATTGTCAACTGCCTGTACTTCCTTCTCCATCAGGTAGCCTAACATACGGTGATCTGCATCGAAGAACTCATCGATGACAGCAGTAGAAGCATGCTTGCGGTGAGCGGTACCAAATGCATCCATCACATAAGCGTCAGCGTAAGAAGCCAACTTCTTGGCAAACTCCTTCTGGCTCTTCTTCATGGCCTTCTTAGCCTCGTCATACTCAGGAGTGCCTTTCTCAACGCCTACTGGCTTGCCTTCCTCTTCAGGATAGAAGCGCAGGTTCTCCAGCAGCAGAGCCTCACCTGGCTTCAATGCCTCTGCCTCAGCAGTTGCGTTAGCGCAGTCAGGAGCGAACTTAACAGCTACACCCAAAGCCTCAGATACAGGCTTAACAATCTGGCTCAGCGACATCTTAGGATTTACCTTGCCTTTTGGCTTGCCCATGTGGCTCATCATGATGACAGCACCACCGTCTGCCAGCACCTTCTTCAAGGTTGGCAGCGCACCCATGATACGGGTCTTATCAGTTACATTACCATTTTCATCGAGTGGCACGTTGAAGTCCACACGAACGATTGCCTTCTTACCGGCAAAATTAAATTGATCAATTGTCATAGTTCTTTTTATATAAAAAGTTGATAATTCCTTCTTTTGAGTCGCAAAGATACAAATAATTGAGCGAAATGCCATTCTACGAACAACTTTTTTTGTGTATCTGATTTACTTTACTGAAAATAATCTTGTCCATTACTTCATTTTCATTTCTTTTTAGTACATTTACGCACTATTTTTATAACAATGTTCATTGATTCGTTAATATAATTATGGATTAATGGTTTAAATATTTTATGAGTAGCAAATTTTTTAATAACGATACAGGCAATACCCTTTTTGATAAATTGAAGGGCATCGCTTCTGGAATGGCTAATTTCGACCGATTCTTGGCAGTTGTAGGCTTTTTCCGTTCTTCTGGATATTTCAAACTCCGTAAAGAGTTGAAAGATGTTGCGGAAATCAAGATACTTGTAGGCATTAATATTGATGATATTTTTCGTAGGCATAATAAAACGATGTTAATGTTGGAGAGTGCAGAGAAAGCCAAGATAATCTATGATGAAGAATTTCGTCAAGACATTATCAATGCGCGATATGCACCAGAGGTAGAGGAAGGCATCATACAGATGTGTCAAGATCTAGTGGACGGCAGACTCCAAATGAAGATACACTCCACTAAGAATCTTCATGCAAAGTTTTATTTATGTTTGCCTCATAATCACTCAGAGCATACAGATGGATGGGTTATCATGGGATCATCCAATATTTCAGATTCAGGACTTGGCACGACACAATCACCAAGGTATGAGCTAAATGTGGCGATGAAGGATTTTGATGATGTTGATTACTGCCATACGGAGTTCAAGAAACTATGGGAAGAAGCGGTGGCACTCACCATTGATGATATAGAGGGTATCAAACAAAAGACATATTTGGGCTATCAGCCTACTCCATACGAGATTTATTTGAAGGTGCTTATTGATACATTTGGTGACCAAATAGAAGATGACTTCTCTGTTCAGCTTCCTTCAGGAGTGATGGAATTGAAATACCAGACAGATGCAGTCATTCAGGGATTCCAAATGCTAATGCGTCACAATGGACTATTCCTCGCGGATGTGGTGGGTCTTGGCAAGACCATGATTGCCACCATGATTGCCAAGCGCTTTATTGAAGCTAATGGTAGGAGCACAAACATTCTCGTTGTTTTTCCTCCTGCCCTTCGTGACAACTGGGAGAAGACATTCAAACTGTTCGGCATATATAATAAAGCCCAATTCATTACCAATGGCATATTGGACAGGGGGCTTGACGGCAAAGATCGATACAAGTCAAAAGAAGAATTTGATTTGGTAATCGTAGATGAAGCGCATGGCTTTCGTAATGGTGGTTCTGGTAAGTATGATGACTTGCAAAAGATATGCAAGGCAGATTGTATCAACTCGGGCTTATTGAAAAGCCACAAGAAAAAAGTCATGCTTCTCTCTGCCACTCCACTCAATAACCGTCCGGATGATTTGCTTAACCTCCTGCTCTTATTTCAAGATAGCCAGAGTTGTACCATTGATGGAATTCCTAATCTTAAGGGGTTCTTCGCAGAGCATATCAAGGCTTACAATTTGCTGATGAAAGAGCGTGAGACGCGAGATGTGACGGCTGATGTAGATAAAATTTATGAAGTGATTCGCGAGCGTGTCATTGACAAGGTGACTATTCGTAGGACACGTAGCAATATAGAGAACGACCCAGAATATAAGAAAGATTTGAAGGCACAAGGTATCAAGTTCCCTAAACCACAAGCACCTATCTCGCTGGAATACAAGATGGATGCAGATACCAGTGCCCGATTCTTCTATACTTTGAATGTTTTGTCAGATGATAAGTTTGAACCTCATCTGCACTATGCCCGTTATCGTGCTATCGAGTTTTTGAAGCCTAAGCTCCGTGCCAAGTATCGTAATGCTGTGCATATTGGTCAGACTTTGGCTGGTATCTATCGCGTTCACATGGTGAAACGACTTGAAAGTAGCTTCCACGCATTTAAGCTGTCGTTGGCAACATTGTTGCGAATCACCAATGATATGCTGAAGATGTTTGATGAGGATAAAGTTATCATAGCCCCAGATCTTAATGTAAAGGATTTGCAAGCAAAAGGAATGGAACTTGACCAAATCATTGAGAAAGCCATGAGCAAAGGATATTCAAAGGATGACATTCTTTACAGGTCTGATGACTTTGAACCTGAATTTAAAGAGATGCTGGAGCATGATAAGAATGTTTTGGAGGAGCTTAATGCCGACTGGAAGAAAGAACATGACGATCAGAAATTTGACCTTTTTCGTGAAAAGTTGGAGCATGAGTTCTTTGATGACCGTAATGTTTCAGGCAAACTGGTAGTGTTCTCCGAGAGCGTTGATACGTTGAATTATCTTAAGGGAAGGTTGGAGAGTGAGTTGGGCAGGTCTGATGTCTTGACAATTACTGCAGAGAACCGTGACCAAAAGTCCACTGATATTCAGGAGAACTTTGATGCCAACAGCTTAGTGAAGAAAGATCGTTACAATATTATCCTTACCTCAGATGTACTGGCAGAAGGAGTCAATCTTCATCGTTCCCACACCATTGTCAACTATGATTCGCCTTGGAATGCTTCTCGCCTGATGCAACGCATAGGTCGTGTGAACCGAATCGGCTCTGTGGCTGACTACATCTATAACTACATGTTCTACCCCTCTCCACAGGGTAATAAAGAAATCAAACTCTACGAGAATGCACTTGTCAAGTTGCAAGGTTTTCACTCTGCATTTGGTGAGGATGTGCAAATCTATTCAAAAAAAGAAATTGTAAAGCAATTCAAGATGTTTGACAGTAATGTAAAAGATCCGATGGATGAGAAGCTGGCGCTAATACGTGAGTTGCGAGATGTTTATAATAATAATCGTGAGTTATACGACAAGGTGAAACAGCTGCCATTGAAGAGCCGTGTAGCTCGTGATACAGGCAAGCATTCAGACAAAACTGTCATTTTTGTTTCATCCGACGTGAAGACAGAATTCTATTTGGCTACTGACAAAACGATTACGCCTATTGATTTTCTCGAAGCTGTGAAATATCTCAAAGCCAAGCCAGAAGAGAAAGGATTACCTATATCGCCAGACAGTAGGAACTATGACCATGTAAACCGTGCGTTGAATAAATACACAGCCGAGTATGTAGAGGCTGCAGACGATTCTTCCATCAATCGTACCGACCTTGATAACATTTCTAAAACAGCTTTGAATTTTTTACGTAAGCTCAAACAGGTGCTGACAGATAATGTGATCAAGGCACAGTGTGACATTTTAGCTGCTTATATCAATAATGGTGTATATACTCAATTGCCTCGTCGTTTGCGCGATCTGTCGAAACCATACAAAGGAGACAAGATGCAGATTAAGCAAGACGAAGACAAACTGCAAAAAGAAATCGTTGCTTATGTTGATGAATACCAGACCATCAGTAAGGAGAAGCAAGAAGAGGCCATACCAAAGGTATCAGACCCACAAATCATTATTTCAGAAACATTCATTTAAGATATTATAGGCATGAAGCAAACATTCATATCATCAGAATATATACATGCTGTCGAAGCGATAAAACAAGCCATTCTTGAAAGTCGTTATCGTGCAGCCCGACATGTCAATAAAGAAGTACTGGCTTTATATTACTGGGTGGGAAACTATGTTTCTGTACATAGTCGTATAGACGCATGGAACACCAATGCCATTGCTACTATTTCAAAAATGCTTCAACAGGAATTACCTGGTCTGACAGGATTCTCAGAAACGAATATAAAAAATATGCGCATATTTTATGAGGCATGGAATCCTGTGTTAAATCGGCAGACGTTATCTGCCGATTTGAATAGAGATTTGTCTTTTAGCGAGTTACTAAATCGGCAGATAACGTCTGCCGATTTGGAGGAAGAAGATTTAAACTGTTTCTTAAGTGTTGGCTTCTCTATACATCGGGAGATACTCAGAAAAACAACGACATTAGAAGAGCGTTTATATTATATACGCCGAAGTGCAAAAGAGTTTTGGACTTACGAAAAAGCGAAGTATTATCTAAAAGAGAATCTTTTTAAGAAAGAGGGCAGCATCCAACATACCAATTTCAACAATACCATTGGCAATGCAGATTTCAAGCAGCGTGCTTTACAATCGTTCAAGGATGAATATCTGTTGGATTTCATCAATATAGAAGATCCTGAGTTTGTGGATGAACGTGTAATAGAGCAGAGCATCATCCAAAATATCAAGAACTTTATTATGGCTTTTGGCGCAGACTTTACTTTTATGGGAAATCAGTACCGCTTGGAAGTGGCTGGGCAAGAATATGTCATCGACTTGCTTTTCTTCTCTCGTCGGCTCCGAAGCCTCGTGGCATTCGAACTGAAACGAGGAGAGTTTAAACCTGAATATACGGGCAAGATGAATTTCTATCTGGCAGCACTTGACAAATATGTGAAGTTGCCTGATGAAAATCCGTCTATTGGCATCATCCTTTGCAAGACTAAGAATGAAGAAATTGTCGAACTATCGTTTTCAGATACCTCCAAGCCAATGGGTGTTGCTACTTATCGCACAACCAATGATCTGCCACAACAGATAAAGGAGGCATTACCAGATATGGACGAATTAAAGAAACTCATCAAATAATATAATTATGACCTATAGCAAAGACAACCTCCGCCAGATATTCCAACAGCCATTCAGCATGAGTGAATGGCAACAGATGTTGCAACACTACTTTCAGGCAACAGAGTTGAGGGCAGAGCCTGAGCGTATTGATGACACGACAGAAGATGAGCAAGGCTATTACCTTGGCGCCATCGACACCACAGACAGTTACCGCATCGGTTTGTTCTATTACCAGATTCAGCATGGCAATGTGGCTCGTAAGCGTGTTGGACTCCGCAATTTGGTGAAATCATTTGTCAATCCCAATTGGGGAGAGTTCGATGCTGCTTTAGTGGTGTTCGATAGTGGCGAACTGTGGCGGTTGTCTTTTGTAAGTGACATCAAGGGCGAGAGCACTGCCCCTAAGCGCTACACCTATGTCTTTGGCGAAAGTGACAACTACTATAATACGCCAGTCGGTCGATTCGATGCCTTGCAGCGCAAAGGCATTTCATTTGAGAACATAAAGGAAGCCTTCTCTGTGGAAGCATTGACTAAGCAATTTTACCAAGATTTGTTTGAATGGTATCAATGGGCTGTTGACCCAGATGCGGGAATCACTTTTCCAAACAACACGTCAATAGAGGAAGACGACCGAGAGGATATCGACATCAAAATAATCAGACTGATAACACGGCTTATGTTCGTATGGTTTATTAAGCAGAAAGGGCTTGTGCCAGACCGAATCTTTGATACAGATTTCTTGTCAACAATACTCAGGGACTTTGATGCTCAGTCTGCAAGTAACGGTACATTTTATAATGCTATACTTCAAAACCTTTTCTTCGCCACACTTAATCGTGCTATTCTTGATGAAGATGGGAACCAACGAAAATTTGCAAAAGCGAACAAACGTGATATCAAGACACTCTATCGCTACGCAGAGATGTTCAGTATCAGCGAAGAAGAAGTTATTAGCCTGTTTGCAGAAGTGCCGTTCTTGAATGGCGGTTTATTTGAGTGCCTAGATAAGACACGTTATATTGATGGTGTGGAACAATGCTATAACTTTGACGGCTTCAGTCGTAATAATGCACGTTTTGCTGATGGACGTTTCAAGCATCGTGCCATTGTTCCAAATAATCTCTTCTTTGAACCGGAGAAGGGCTTGATTTCCATTCTTAGCCGCTATAACTTCACTATCAAAGAAAATTCACCAGAAGAACAGCAGGTGGCGCTCGACCCTGAGCTGTTAGGTAAAGTTTTCGAAAATCTACTTGGAGCGTACAACCCTGAGACGAAGGAAACAGCACGAAACCAAAGTGGATCGTTCTATACGCCACGTGAGATTGTTAATTACATGGTTGATGAAAGCCTTATTGCATATCTAGGCGATACTCCTTTTGTGCGTTCAATTTTTAATCCCGACTTTGCAGCCGATGAGCTACGGTGGTCAGAGTATCAGATGATCGCTGGGAAATTAAAGAGCGTGAAGATTTTCGATCCTGCATGTGGTTCAGGGGCTTTCCCTATGGGATTACTCAACCGAATCGTGGATATCTTACAAAAGATAGAGACTGATACTACAACATACAATCTGAAGTTGAAAATAATAGAGAACTGTCTCTATGGAAGTGACATTCAAAGCATAGCTGCACAAATAACAAAGCTCCGCTTCTTTATATCCCTCATTTGTGAGTGCGAGAGAGACCTGTTAAAACCCAACTTTGGAATTCCCACACTTCCCAACCTTGAAACAAAATTTGTAACAGCTAACACCTTGATAGAAAGGAAAAATAAGAAAAAAGAAGTACAAGGTAATCTGTTCGTGGATAGTCAAATCAATGAAATTAAGCAGCAACTGCGTAATTGCCGTCACCAGCATTTCAATGCTTCTTCAACAGCCCAAAAGATAAGACTTCGTAAGCAGGATGAGGAGCTAAGAAGAAAACTGACAGAACTTTTGGCAGAAGGATTCGAAAGCCAACTCGGTGCCGAACAATTGGCAGCATGGAATCCTTATGATCAGAATGCGGTTAGTCCATTCTTCGATTCTGAATGGATGTTTGGTGTTGCAGATGGTTTCGATATCGTGATTGGCAATCCACCATACATCCAACTTCAAAACAATGGCGGTGAACTGGCTAAGTTATACGAGAACTGCAATTACTCAACTTTTGCTCGGACAGGCGACATCTATTGTCTGTTCTATGAGCGTGGATGGCAGTTGTTAAAGAAGGATGGTCATTTGTGTTACATCACGTCCAACAAGTGGATGCGTGCTGGATATGGCGAAAAGACCAGAGAGTTCTTTGCCAACAAGACGAATCCCATGCTATTGATTGACTTTGCTGGAGTGAAGATTTTTGAGAGTGCCACGGTTGATACCAATATTCTCCTTTTCTCAAAGTCAAACAACATGCATGAAACCGTCTGTGCTGTTACGAATAAGCAGAACAAAGACAGCGTAAAGAATTTGAGCGATTTCGTGCAGCAACAGAACTCAATCTGCGACTTCAATTCTTCTGACAGTTGGGTAATTTTGTCGCCAATTGAACAGAGTATTAAGCGAAAGATTGAAGCGGTTGGAACGCCTTTGAAGGACTGGGATATTCAGATTAACTACGGAATAAAGACAGGCTTCAATGATGCCTTTATCATATCAACGGAGAAGCGCAATGAAATTCTTTCCAACTGCAAGACTGAAGATGAACGCAAAAGAACGGCTGAACTTATTCGACCGATTTTGCGCGGCAGGGATATAAAGAGATACGGCTATGTGGACAATGGACTGTATCTTATCAACACTCATAACGGTGTTCGTGGGCGCATTCCTCGAATTAAAATTGAAGATTATCCTGCTGTAAAGGCTCATTTAGACCAGTATTGGGATAGAATTGCCACCAGAGCTGACAAAGGAGATACTCCGTACAACCTTCGTAACTGCGCTTATTTGGAGGATTTCTTTAAGCCAAAAATTACTTGGGGAAATCTTAATTTGGAAGGAACTTATTCTTATGCGCCTGAAGGGATGTTTATAAATGCCCCAAGCCCATTTATTGCCACCACGAACATAGCAATTCTTCACATTCTTAATTCAACCATAGCGGATTATTACATTCGTTCGCTTGGTGTAACACGCAATGGCGGTTACTTCGAGTACAAACCTATGTTTGTTGAAAAACTTCCTGTTCCTCAAACAGGATTAGACAAGCTAATGTCATATCCAACTCAGCCTTCCCAAAAGCAAGAGCAAGAGATGGCCGCCATCATTTATCAACTTTATGGATTATCACAACAAGAGATTGATTATTTGGAAAATAGAGAGCTTTAAGGGCTCTCTATTACACGAATTTCCTCATTGGTAATCCCATATAATTTGTAAATTTGCTCATCTACATTATTACCATCTAAGATGAACGATTTATGGGGGTTAATTACTGGCAGTTTAACAAGCGCATGTTTATTATACTGATAGCCATGCTCTCCCAATTCGACACTTGAAAAGATTCGTTTGTAGGCAAATTCAAATAATCGACTGGATAATGTGTGCTGTAAATACTCTGCATCTTCAGTTATTAGCATAAAACAAGTTTTATCTATATAAAGTCCTTTGTCATCAAAGGCAAAGTATGCGCCTTGGGTTGTTTCTGGGTAAACTATCTTTGGCCGTGAAAAATCCTCCAATTGAATGATTATGGAGGATTTCTTTAAGCCAAAAATAGTATGGGCAAGATTAATGAGAATTGCCCAGTCTGATATTGATGCGTTCCCAAGATTCTGCTATGCACCAGGAAACTTTTTTGTGGTAGATAGCCTATGTTTCTTCTCTGGCAAAAATATTGAGCAAATTGTTTTAGCATTAAACTCTGAGTATGCAGCTTGGTATTTCTTTAATAATGTTGCAACTCTTGATAATGGCGGATTTCAAATGAGACAACAATATGTCGAAGAAATTCCTCTTCCTGATTTGAGCCAGTTAACCTCTGATAATACCGACAAGCAAATATATGATGGTTTTGGCTTCAACAAAGAAGAGGTAAATTACATTCAACGTATTATTAAAGAAAAGAAGGAAGAAATATTATTGGGTGGTCATTGAACATCGAGTAGGAGGAAAATGAAATAGTTTCCTCCTACTACCCGATATTATAAACATCTATCTGTTAAGTATTTAATTTCTTGCTCCGACAACTTGTATATTTGAAATGCCAATTCATCAATTCTGTTTTCAGATGCGATGGATTTGTTTACTAATATACCTTGTACAAGATGTGTCATTTCCTTTTCTTGTTCTCTTGTTGGCCGTGCTATAGGGAACTTCATAACATACTGAGACAACATCCTAAATTGTCTTTCTTGCAATTGGGTAACATAAAGTTTTACCAAGAACTTTCCTAACCTTGAATTTAGGATGCCGAGTACATATCTTGGATCCAGGGTTTCGCTGCTCATTATGTATGCTGTATTTAGAACAACACATCTTTTATCGTCATAAGAATAGCATGGGAATGGGTAGCCTTCTTCGGGGTTATCTGTTTGTATCTCCATATATACAACTTTTGGCTTATTAAAATCCTCCCAATAGCTGATGCTATCCTGAGTCTCAAACCACTTGTTGTTGGTCTTTTTCCGGGCTTTCACCTTCTCACCATCGACAACATGTGTTTTGCCCGTTTGCTCCAGTCTCTCAATACCAAACGAAAGAAGATATTGCTTTACTGCTGGGTATCTGTCAATATCGTAATGGCGGGATGGAAATGTCGCAATTAAATACAAATTAGCCCAGTCATATCCATACCTCTTGATGTCGCGGCCTCTTAGAATAGGTCGAATAAGTTCAGCCGTTCTTTGACGCTCATCCTCTGTTCGACAATTAGCCAGTATCTCTTCACGTTTTTCTGAATCGATAATGAATGCTTCGT
>Ga0256404_1001025_pt1 | contig 70631 bp, 63 predicted proteins | sample RumenRJG_01DNA_FD_185990 | JGI IMG/M metagenome (GOLD analysis project Ga0256404, IMG submission 185990) | Bovine rumen microbial communities from Lethbridge, Alberta, Canada - RJG_01 | ecosystem: Host-associated > Mammals > Digestive system > Stomach > Rumen | place: Canada: Alberta | collected... | reverse complement strand
TTACCGGCAAGAAGGGGAATGACTGCACGCTGTGGATCACCCCGACGAGAGCCACCATCCTGACGGACTTCCGCTACCGGGAGATGGCGCAGGAGCTCACCTGGCTCAACTTCTACGAGACCAGCGGCACAGCCCGTCCCATCGATCTGCTGCAGGCCTGCCCCTATAAGAAGATCGGTGTAGAAAGAGATTATCTGCCCCTGAGCGATTATCTGGACTTCACGAAAAAGCTGGAAGGCAAGGAGATCCTTCCGGTGGAAGGCCTGGTGGAAGACCTGCGCATGGTGAAGGACGAAGAGGAGATGGAACTTACCCGTCAGGCGGAGGAGATCTCCGCCAGAGCGTTCCTGCACATGCTGGATTACTTAAAGCCCGGCGTTACCGAACGCGACGCGGCGGTGGAACTGGAGCACTGGATGCTCACCCACGGCGGCGAGGGCATCTCCTTCGACACGATCTGCGTCTCCGGCGCCAAGAGCAGCTATCCCCATGGCGTGCCTGGTGATAAAAGAATCGAAGACGGCGATTTCGTCACGATGGACTACGGCACCATGGTGGGCGGCTATCATGCGGACATGACCCGCACAGTCGCCATCAGCCATGCAACGGATGAGATGAAGAAGGTGTACGAGACCGTACGGCTGGCCCAGCAGACCTGCTGCGACAAGATCCACGCAGGGATGAAAGGGGACGAATGCCACAAGATCGCGGCGGATATCATCGCAGCCGCAGGATACGGCGAATACTTCGGCCATGGTCTGGGTCACGGAACGGGCCTGGAGATCCACGAATCTCCCCGGTTCAGCCCCCTGTATCCGAAGGTGATCCTGGAAAACACCATCATGTCCATCGAACCGGGCATCTATCTGCCGGGCAAATTCGGTGTTAGAATCGAAGACTTGTGCATTGTAAAAGCAGATGGTATAATAAACCTTACGTTAACAGCTCCCAAAGAGTTAATCATTATCTAATCTAATACATTTGGAGGAACCTACCCTATGATTACTGCAGGCGATTTCAGAAACGGCATTACCTTCGAGATCAACGGCGAACCCCACGTCGTCATCTCCTTCCAGCACGTTAAGCCGGGCAAAGGCGCTGCGTTCGTACGCACCAAGTACAGAAACATTCTGACCGGTGCTACCCGCGAAGAAGCCTTCAACCCCAGCGACAAGTTCGAACAGGCTCACATCGACCGTAAGAAGATGACCTATTCCTACAACGACGGCGAACTCTATTACTTTATGGATCCGGATACCTTCGACATGGTTCCCTTTACACAGGACATTGTGGAAGATGCCATCAAGTACATCCGCGAGAACGATGAAGTTACCGTTTCCTTCTTCAAGGAAAAGCCTTTCCTCGTAGAAGCTCCCAACTTTGTTAACCTGAAGGTCATCGAGACCGAACCGGGCGTCAAGGGCGACACCGCGACCAACGTTACGAAGAACGCAGTCGTGGAGACCGGCGCTACCGTTCAGGTACCCATCTTCATCGAAGAAGGCGAACTCATCCAGATCGACACCAGAGACGGTTCTTATCTGGGCAGAGCCAAGGAATGATCTGAAAGGAAATAGACCTCATCAGCGGAAGGTGCATGCCTTCCGCTTTTTGCGGTATTTTGATACAATAGGGACGGGGAATCGTTATGTTTGAAGAATACAGCCGCATAATTGAACATCTTATCGACGGACCTTACTGGGTCGCAGACATCCTCCCGAAACGGGTGCCGGCTGGCAAACCGGACCGGTATTTTGACGTGGAAAAGTACTTTCTGCAAAAAGACCGGATCCGGGAGATCTATCGCAGATATGCGGAGATCCTGATTCGGCTCAACTGTTATTACAGCATGGCAGTTTCCTTCGATTGCGGTGAAAGCTGGGAAGAAGATCCTGATCCGTCCGATTTCGTGAAGAACGTTCTGGAAGCACCGGATACAGCGCAGCTGCGGGTCCTTTTCCCGGAGCGCAGCACCATGATCGACCTGGATTTCGGCTATACCGATCTTACCGTCTATGATCCGGATGCGAACATCCTGGATCTGCTGCGGCCTATGCTCCTGGCGGAAGGTTTTTTCCTTTGGCCGGGGGAGGAATCTTAATCCATATTCTCTGAGGGAGGTGGAATCAGCATGAAAATAACGATCACAAAAAAGCTCCTCAAGGAGAGTGCTGCAGGCGGCAAGGGCCTCGTGAATGCCATGTTCTTCGCACTGCAGCGCAAGGCCCAGCGCAAGCAGGGGATCGGTGATCCGGAAAAAGCCTATCTGAAGCTGATGACCGTTACCGATAAGGCGGAAAAGAAAGATCCGGATCCGGATAACCCAAGCAACGCCTGGGCTTATTATTACATGCTGTATTTCGGAGAAGAAAAAACAGGCGTGGAAGTGGACAAGAAGGAATTCGAGCGCGCACAGCCCGGCATGGCTTATTATGTGGCGTTCTACTCCGAAAGCGACTTGGCGTTCTCCTGCTTCAACGCAGAGTTGTACGAACCGGATCCGGCGATGCTGCGCTGATCTGCGGAGGATCCTGTGAAAGAAACGCGCAGCGAAAAACTCTATGAACTGATGACGCGCAAAGGTTATCCGTCTGAGTTTGCCGACCTTGTGGCGCAGCAGATGCATACGCCCTATACGGAAGAACGCATGCTCGCCTACGTAAGCCGGGCGGGGATGGTGCCGCCGCAGGAATTCGCGGACGAGATGCTGGCGATCCTGGCGGAGCGGGACAGGCTCCGGGGCAAGCACATTGCAGAATACACCCAGGCGAAGGTGAATGCGCTGTACAACAATGGCCTGCTGGCAGAGGAGGAACCGGATGATCGCTAAGACTTTGTTTTTCGGTGACCCGAAAGCAAAGACGCAGCTCGTGCAGCTGACGGGCGGGGACGAAGAGGAATCTCTGGTCTCCGAATTCGAGAAGATCCGGGAATTATCCGGGTGCAGCGAATTTGGTCTGACCGCAGTCCTGCTGGAGGACTGGAACCGGGACCTATCTCCTTGGGAAGCGCCGCCGGTATTCGGCAGCGAGGGATTTGGTGGAGGCGCTCAGGACACGCTGGACGCTGTCCTTGCGGACGTTATCCCGCAGATCCGCACACAGGCAGGAGCAGAGGCAAAACTGCTGCTCGGCGGCTATTCTTTAGCCGGTCTGTTCGCGGTCTGGGCGGCCTGCCAGACGGATGCCTTCCGGGGCATCGCAAGCGCCTCCGGATCGCTGTGGTTTCCGGGATTTCTGGACTTTATGAAGGGTCACCCCCTGCAGACAGAGGCAGTCTATCTCAGCCTCGGTGATAAGGAAGAGAAGACCCGCAACCCCGTGATGCGCACCGTGGGCGACTGCGTGCGGGCGGCTCATACCTATCTTTCGGAGAACGGCATGCGGACCGTCCTGGAGTGGAACCCGGGCAATCACTTTAAAGAACCGGATCTGCGCATGGCGAAGGGCTTTGCGTGGCTCATAAAACAAATGGAATAGATTATGACTGATTTTGAGAAGAAGGTGACGATGGATCCTTCCGGATTTGTCGTCCTGGGGGAATACGTACCCGGCATCGTGCAGGAGATACGGTATTACTCCACCTATAATTTTATCGGCGACCGCATCGACGGCTACGAAGAGCCGGTGGCGCTGTGCACCATCGAAGCGGCAAGAGCGCTGAAAGCCGTCGCGAACGAAATGAACGTCTATGGCTACCGGCTGAAGATCTTCGACGCCTACCGTCCGGCTCCTGCCGTACGGCATTTTGTGCTGTGGGGCATCGAGGATACCGATGTGCGGATGAAACCGTATTTCTACCCGGATCTGCAGAAGACAGAACTGTTCGAAAAGGGCTACGTAGCGAGCAAGTCGAGCCACAGCCGTGGCAGCACCATCGACCTTACGCTGCTGGACATGAAGACCGGCAAGGAAGTGGATATGGGCGGACCCTTCGATTTCTTCGGCGAACTGTCGCATCCGGATTTCGAAGGGGTCACGAAGGAACAATATGCCAACCGCATGCTGCTGCAGAGCACCATGGTGCGCTGCGGCTTTGTGCCCATCGACTGCGAATGGTGGCATTTTACGCTGAAGGACGAACCGTATCCGGATACGTATTTCGAGTTTCCGGTAAATTCGGAATATTTAAGAAAATAAGGAGCAAAAGACGATGAAATTAGCAGAAAGCTTACAGGAAAGAGCGGATCTCAACCGCAAGATCGAGCAGCTTCGCATGCGCATCCAGAACAACGTGCTGGTGCAGGAAGGCGAAAAGCCGGCGGAGGACCCGGACAAACTGATGAAGGAACTGGAGGAGAGCCTCGCGCGGCTGGAATACCTCATCCGTCAGATCAATCTGACGAACTGCGCCTATAAAGTGGACGGGCAGACGCTGACGGAGCTGATCGCGAAGAAAGACGTTCTGCGGGTCAAGCAGAGCGCCTACCGCGACATTCTGTACGCCGCCTCCCAGTCCACGCAGCGGGCCCGCAATACGGAGATCAAGATCGTTCCCGTGCTGAAAGCTGCGCAGCTGCAGAAGAAAGCGGACGAACTGGCCAAGGAGATCCGGCTGCTGGACAACAAGATCCAGCAGGCGAACTGGACGGCAGACCTGATGGAATAAGTTTTGCAGACGGTAGTTCTGCAGGGGTGAATATCACGCGGCAGCGGCGGACAGCTGCACCGGTCGCAAGACCATCAGTTGGAAGAGGGCGGCAGAGCCCGCCCGGGGTTCGAATCCCCGAGAATACCGTATGCTCCGATCGCGTATCCACGCATCCGGCATCGCGTATCGCGCACGACCAGATATTTGCCTGCAGAGCGAGGGCGGGAAAGGGGAATTTTTATTATGCGTTTTGAACCGGTAGAAAAGATCGATAAACAGGGGCGCCGCGTGCTGCTGCGCAGTCCCAAACTGAGCGATGCGCCCGCGCTCATCGACTATCTGAAGACGACCAGCGGGGAGACTCCTTTTTTATTGCGCGAGCCTGATGAGATCAGCATGACTCCGGAACTGGAAGGACAGTTTCTGCAGGGCCGTCTGGATGCGGAACGGGAATGCATGGCGCTGGCGGAGGTGGAAGGCCGCATCGCAGGCAGCTGCAGCGTTTTCCATTCAGCGCCCCACCGCAGGGCAGCCCACCGCTGTGAGATCGGCATCGCGCTGTACAGGGAGTACTGGGGCTGCGGCATCGGCTGCATGCTGATGGAGCACGTTCTGACCCTGGCAAAGGAATACGGCTACGAACAGGCGGAACTGGAAGTGGCTTCAGAGAACACGGCAGCGATTGCACTGTATGAAAGCCTTGGGTTTCAGGTCTTCGGTAGACTGCCCCGCAATATGAAATACGCCGACGGCACCTATGCGGACATGCTGTGGATGATGAAGCTTCTGTAGAGCCAATGGATTAACAGGGCCGGTTATGGTATAATCTCTGATGGTTTATTCCGTATTCGAAAGGAAAACGAAAGCATATGGCTGGAAGAAGAGAAAAGAAAAAGAAGGGCGGCTTAAAGATCGTGATCCTGCTGCTCATCGTCATATTCGTGCTGATCTACATCATCGCGAGCAAGGTCTACACGGATTATAAGAAATACGACGTGGCCCTGGATCCGGCAAATACAGAGATGATCTCTGTCAGCATCCCGGCGGGATCGACGACGACGAGCATCGCCCAGATCCTGTACGACAACGGCATCATTCCGGATGTTAAGAAGTTTAAGATGAAATCCAGGCTGAACGGGCTGGACGGTACGTTCCAGGCGGGCGATTATCAGTTCTCGCCGTCCATGACGACGAGCGAGATCATGGACCTGCTGCAGAACGGACGCAAGGCGGAAGTCAGCTTTACCATCCCGGAGGGTTACACCATAAAGGATACGGCGGAAAAACTGGCGGAGGAAGGACTCATCGCAAGTCCGGAGGAATTCTACGCAGCCTGCGAGGAGGACTGGGAGTCTGTCTTCTGGTTCCTGAATGGGGTCACGAACGAGGCGGATCCCAGCGGCACGGTCTCGGCGAAGGCGAACCGTCTGGAAGGATTCCTGTATCCGGAGACTTACCGGGTGCCTGTGGGGGCTGCGGCGCACGACATCGTGGAGCGCATGCTGAGCCAGTTCGACGCCGTGTTTACGCCGCTCTGGCAGGAAGCCGGCGGCACGGAGGGCGGCACCGTCAACGGACTTACCGTTCACGAAATGGTGACCCTGGCATCCCTGGTCGAACGGGAATCCAAGGCGGCGACGGACCGGGACAAGATCGCATCCGTCATCTATAACCGGCTGAACATTGGCATGAAGCTGCAGATCGACGCTACGGTGCTCTACGCCCTGGGCGAGTGGAAGGACCGAGTCTACTACAGCGATCTGGAAGTCGATTCGCCTTATAACACCTATGCTTATGCGGGCCTTCCCGTCGGACCGATCTGCTCCAGCGGGGAAGCCAGCATCGAAGGCGCCCTGTATCCGGCCACCACGAACTATATCTACTACGTGCTGAAGGGGGACGGCTCCGGCGAACACAATTTCGCGGAAGATGCGGCGACGTTCGAACAGTACAAAGCCGAGTATCTCAACAGCCTGTAAAACAGAAAACGATATGCAGAGAAGGAGGCAGTTCCGTTGAAGAACCGCCTCCTTTTTGGTATAATTAACTTGGTATTTTGTCGGCCGGTTTTTTGACGTGCAACAATGAACGAATTTTCTTTACAAGAGAAGATGCCGCAGGAGATCGTATCGATCTGCGCGATGAACGCGGTGCTGCATACGACGGGCGTAGCGGAGATGGCGCCGCTGCCCGCCATGGCATCCATCGGCAAGGAGAAGGACGGCGCAAAAGGCATTAAGATCGCCGACACGAAAAAAGGCCTCGAGATCGACGTTTATCTGAACGTCTCGTTCGGAGCGAAGATCCCCGATACCGCCTGGAACATCCAGGAGAACGTAAAACACAGAGTGGAGGACTTTACGGACCGCAAAGTCTCCCAGGTAAACATACACATCATGGGCGTAAGCCCCAACGGTGCGAAAGGAAACGAACAGAACCGATGAAACGATCCAAAGCCAGAGAATTAGCCATGCAGATGCTCTTCTCCATGGAAGCGAGAAACGATTTCTCCCCGGAATGCAAGAACGCGTTCCTGGAATTCTATCCGCCGGAGAATCAGAAAGACTACGTAAACGGCGTGTATAACGCGTTCGTCGATCATATGGAAGAGGTGGACGCTGCCATCGAAGCCAACGCAAAGAACTGGCACAAGGACAGACTGGCCAAGGTCGATCTGGCGGTGCTGCGGCTGGCGATCGCCGAGATCTGCTACCTGAGCGAACCCACGCCGGAGAGCGCGGCGATCAACGAGGCCGTGACCCTGGCCAAGACCTTCGGCAGCGAAGAATCCGGAAAATTCGTAAACGGCGTGCTGGGCAATTTCTCCCGCAGCCGCAAAGCCGATGCGTAAGCTCGTCCTGGGACTGGACACCAGCAACTATACGACCTCCGTCACCGTAACGGACGCGGATACCGGAGAGATCCTCGCAGATGAGCGCATCCTGCTTACGGTAAAACAGGGCGAAAAGGGTCTGCGCCAGTCCGACGCGCTGTTTCAGCACTGGCAGAACCTGCCGGATCTGCTGGAGCGGGTGCTTCCGGTCTACGGCAAAGAGATCTGCTGCATCGCGGTAAGCGAAAAGCCCCGGCCGCAGGAAGGTTCCTATATGCCGGTGTTTACGGCAGGCGTACACGCAGCCCGCATCCTGGCAGCCCAGACCGGCGCCAGGCTCGTTCTGTGTTCCCATCAGGAGGGTCACATCTGGGCGGCAGCCCACGGGAACGGGATCGATCCGCTTTCCGGTGGACCCCTGATCTGCGCGCATCTGTCCGGCGGCACGCTGGAACTCGTGCTGCGGGAAACAGACGGGCAGAGCGGCGTTTCTTATACGATCTGCGGCGGTACGAAGGACATTTCCTACGGTCAGCTGCTGGACCGCATGGGCGTGGATCTGGGCTATCCGTTCCCGGCAGGGAAGTCGATAGACGACCTGGCCTGCAGATTTGCGCCAGAAGGTCAAAAAAATCCGTTTTCCCGCGTTTTTGTGCAGAAAACGTATCTCAACCTCTCCGGGCTGGAAACGCAGCTGAAATCGCCGAAAATCGGACAGACGCTCTCCAAAGAGGCTGCAGCATATTTCGCGATGGAGCGCATCGCGGAGAGCTTCTGCCGCATCGCGGATGCAGCCTGTGAGGAGACCGGCGCTGCGAACGTCCTGGTGACCGGCGGTGTCGCCTGCAGCGCTTTTTTAAGAAGATATTGCAAGAATAAGGGATATAGATTCGGAGACGCGCGCCTTTGCAGCGACAACGCTGCCGGGGTGAGTCTCCTGGGAGGTGCCGCGTGCCGTTAAAACCGGTATCGGTCTCACAACTGAACAGCTATATCCGCCGCATCCTGGCGACGGATCCTATCCTGATGAACCTGTCCGTTAAGGGCGAGATCTCCAACCTGACGAAACATTCCGCGGGTCACTGGTACTTTACGCTGAAGGACGAGACGTCCCGCATCAGTTGTTTTCTACCGCGGGAACGGGTACAGACGCTTCGCTACGACATCTCGGAGGGCATGGAAGTCGTCCTGTACGGAAGCGTTTCCGTGTACGAACGGGGCGGCAGCTATTCCGTCTACGTGCGCGACCTGGACGTGCAGGGCGAAGGCTCGCTGAAGATCGCCTTCGAAAACCTGCGGAAAAAGCTGGATGCGGAAGGCCTGTTCGACCCGGCGTTAAAGCGGACGATCCCGGCGTTTCCGAAGCGCATCGGCGTGCTCACTTCGCCTACGGGCGCTGCGGTGCACGACGTCATAACGACGGTAAAGCGCCGCAATCCGCTGGTGGACGTGCTGGTCTATCCCTGCCTGGTGCAGGGCGACGGCGCGGCAGCCAGCATCGCGGAAGGCCTGTCGGAGATGAACCGCCTGTTTCCGGATCTGGATGTCATCATCGCGGGCAGAGGCGGCGGTTCGGCGGAAGATCTCTGGAGCTTTAACGAGGAGATCGTAGCGCGGGCCATCCGTGCTTCGAAGATCCCGGTGATCTCTGCGGTGGGTCACGAAGTGGACGTTACCATCGCGGACTATGCGGCAGACCTGCGGGGCGCGACCCCTACAGCAGCCGCAGAACTGGCGGTGCCCCACATGGCGGCCCTCATCGATACGCTGTCGTTCTACACGCCGGAGAGGCTGTACGCCAATCTGAAGAGCGGATTCGAAAACTACGGCCTAAAGCTGCAGCGATTGAAGGAAAGCGCGGACGGCAGCATCCGCAGCCTGCTGCAGCAGGCGGAAAGCAGGCTTTCCCAGCTGAAGACGGACGCCGATCTCTCCAATCCGAAAAACGTGCTGCAGAGAGGCTATGCCATGGTGCAGGGGGAAGACGGGAGCTGGATCGAAAGCGCCGGACGTTTGCAGCCGGGGCAGCCGCTTACGCTGCAGTTTGCGGACGGAACTGCGCTCGTTACCGTACAGGAGGTGAATGCGCATGAAAGAAAAGATAATTGAGGACATGACGTTCGAAGAAGCGCTGCAGGCCCTGGAGGATGCAGCGGACAGCCTCCGCAGCGGCGGGCTGAGCCTGGAACAGAGCGTCTCGGTTTACGATAAAAGCATTCTGTTATACAACCATTGCAAAGGCATATTGGATAACGCTAAGCAGAAGATCGAGATCTATAAGCCTTCCGAAGGCACGCTGGAGGAAATGGAAGAATGAACAGTCCTGAATTCAACCGTCTGAAAAACCTCATCAACGATCACATCCTGGACTTTATGCCCGTCATCGACCAGAAAGTAAGCACGCTGTACGATTCCATGCGCTACAGCCTTACAGCCGGAGGCAAACGGATCCGTCCGGTCCTGATGATGGCTGCCGGACTGATGTGCGGCGAAAAGGAAGAGTTCCTGCTGCCGTTTGCCTGCGCTGCAGAGTTCATTCAGACCTATTCGCTCATACACGACGATCTGCCGGCCATGGACAACGACGACTACCGCCGCGGCATGCTGACGAACCACAAGGTCTACGGCGAAGATATCGCTATACTTGCGGGAGACGCGCTGCTGTCCGCTTCGTACGAGGTGATGGGCAAGCAGATGCTGCTGTTCCTGGACGACGAGGACAGGCTGAAGCGTCTGACCCGCGCACTGTTCGAACTGACGAAAGGCACAGGGGTGCGCGGCATGGTCGCCGGACAGGTCGCCGACGTGGAGAACGAAGGGAAAGCCTGTTCGGAAGAGATGCTCACTTTTATCCACGCCAACAAGACGGCGGCATTCATTAAAAGCGTCACGCTGGCGGGTGGATATCTTGGCGGCGCAGACGAGCAGCTGCTGTCGGATCTTCGCACCTACGGCGAACACATAGGTCTGGCGTTCCAGATCGTGGACGACATCCTCGACATCATCGGCGACGAGAAGACCCTGGGCAAGAAGACCCATGTGGACGCGCAACTGGATAAAGCGACATTCCCCGCGCTCTACGGTCTGGAGAAGTCCGTGGAGCTGGCCATGGGTCACCTGGCGAAGGCGCGCGACGCCATGGAAAAGTATTACGACGAAGCGGAAGTCTTTAATTACATCATCGACTTCCTGGAATCTGAGATCATTCAATAATGGAAAATCAAATCCCTAAACATCTTCTGACGGATGACGTCAAACATATGAGCACGCGGAGCCTCGAGCTTCTGGCCGTGCAGATCCGGGAGAAGCTCCTGGATGATGTATCTTCCTGCGGGGGTCACCTGGCGTCCAATCTGGGCGTCGTGGAGCTGACCCTTGCGCTGCACCGCGTCTTCGACGTCTATAAAGACCGCATCGTGTGGGACGTGGGGCATCAGACCTACGTCCATAAACTGCTGACCGGACGCTGGGACGACATGACGACCCTGCGTCAGCTGGACGGTCTTTCCGGCTTCCCCAAACGTATGGAGAGCAGGAGCGACGCCTTCGATTCGGGTCACAGCGGATCTTCCGTATCCGCGGCGTTCGGCTACGCCAAAGCCCGGGATCTGAAGGGCGAGGACTATGCCTGCGTGGCTGTGATCGGCGACGGCGCTTTAAACTGCGGCGTTTCGTTCGAAGCGCTCAACAGCGCAGGAGCGGAGAAGACGCCGCTTATCGTCGTGCTCAACGACAACGAGATGTCCATCAGCAAAAATGTCGGCGGCGTAGCTAAACACCTGCAGCAGCTGCGGACGTCCGCGCCTTACCTGGGCATCAAGAAGAGCATCAAGACCGCGACGGCGAACATGCCGCGGCTGCAGAGAGGCCTTACCTCTGCAAGAGATACGCTGAAGTATGCCATCGTGCCCGGCGTCATCTTCGAACAGATGGGCTTTAAGTACTACGGTCCCGTGGACGGCCACGACATCGACGCCATGACGACGGTGCTGCAGTCTGCGAAAGAACAGCAGAGGCCTGTCTTTATCCACGTCATTACGAAGAAGGGCAAAGGCTTTATCCCTGCCGAAAAGAACCCCAGCAAATTTCACGGCATCGGGCCGTTCGACCCTTCCATGGCCATCTCGGCGGATTCGCCCTCGACGGATACCTATTCCGCGCTGTTTGGCGCGGCGCTGACGGAAGAAGCGGCGGAAGACGACCGCATCGTTGCGATCACCGCAGCCATGACGGACGCTACCGGCCTTTCCGTCATGAAAGAGAAGTTCCCGAACCGCGTATTCGACGCCGGCATCGCGGAGCAGCACGCGGTGTCCTTTGCCGCGGGTCTGGCGCTGGGCGGGCTCAAACCCGTCGTAGCCATCTATTCCACGTTCCTGCAGCGGGCGTACGATCAGGTGATCACGGAAGTCTGCCTGCAGAATCTGCCTGTGGTGTTCGCGCTGGACAGAAGCGGCGTAACGGGGCGCGACGGTGAGACCCATCAGGGCAGCTTCGACATCGCTTATCTTTCCTCGATGCCGAACATGACGGTGCTGGCGCCCAAAGACGGCCCCGAACTGGTGGCGATGCTGCAGTATGCGCTCAACCTGAACGGGCCTGTGGCGATCCGCTACCCGAGAGGCAAGGCGGCCGACCTGTCCGAATACGCTATCGCAGCAGGCGTGAGCCGGCCACAGCAGATGCGGGACGGCAGATATATGTGTATCCTGGCGGCAGGCAGCAGCGTGTCCGACGCGCTGAAGACCGCGGAGATCCTGGACGGAAAGAACATCCACTGCGCGGTCTATAACTTACGGGTATTAAAGCCACTCAACGAAGCCTTCCTGGACGGTATCTTCGAACAGTACAGGCACGTCATCACCCTGGAGGACGGGGACATTTACGAGGGCGTGGGCATGCGCATTGCGGCTTATGCCGCAAAAAAACAGGCAAACGTGCGCATCAAGGTGATGGGCTGGCCGGACCGCTTTATCGAACACGGCGGCACGGAAGAACTGAAAGAACGTTACGGACTGGATGCGGCTTCGATCGCGGAAACGGCGGTGAACTGGCTTGAAGAGCAGGATTGACGTGCTTCTGGTGGAGCAGGGATTCTGCGAGACCAGGGAAAAAGCGAAGCGCATCATCATGGCGGGGCTCGTGTTCGTGGACGGACAGCGCTGCGACAAAGCCGGAACGGCGGTCGCAGAAGACGCGCACATCGAAGTGAGAGGGGACGACTGTCCCTACGTGTCCCGGGGCGGACTGAAGCTGGAACGGGCCCTGGACCGCTTCGGTCTGGACATGAAGGGGCTCGTCTGCATCGATATCGGTTCCTCCACCGGCGGGTTTACGGACTGCATGCTGCAGCGGGGCGCCTGTAAGGTCTACGCCGTGGACAGCGGTACCAACCAGCTGGTCTGGAAGCTGCGCAGCGACGAGCGGGTCGTCTGCATGGAACAGTACAACTTCCGGTATGCGGAGCCTTCGGATTTCGCGGATCGGATGGATTTTGCGTGCACCGACGTGTCGTTTATTTCGCTGAAACATATCCTGGGCCCGGCGGCGTCCCTGTTGAAGGATGGCGCGCCGATGGTGTGCCTCATCAAGCCCCAGTTCGAAGCGGGCAGGGAGCAGGTGGGCAAAAACGGCATCGTCCGTGACCCGGCCATCCACCGCCAGGTGATCGAAAACGTGCTGGGCTATGCTCTGGACAGCGGCTTTTCCGTCCTGGACCTGGACCATTCGCCGGTGAAAGGCACAAAGGGCAATATCGAGTATCTGGTGCTGCTCCGCAAAGAGGAAGATCCGGCCTGCAGCGTAGATAAAGAAAAGATCGCTTCCGTCGTGAGCGATGCACATAAAGAATTGGATTAAGAAACAGAGGTAAGCATGGCATATTCACCCATGATGCGGCAATATCTGGCGACGAAGGAGCAGTATCCCGACTGCATCCTGTTTTACCGTCTCGGCGATTTCTACGAGATGTTTTTCGACGACGCCAAGACAGCCGCCAGGGAACTGGATCTGGTCCTCACCGGCAAGCAGTGCGGCGAGGAAGAGAGAGCCCCGATGTGCGGGGTGCCTTACCATGCCTGCGAAAACTATATTGCGAGATTGGTGGAGAAGGGTTATAAGGTCGCCATCGCCGAACAGCTGACCGACCCCGCGCTCTCCAAAGGCCTTGTGGAGCGGGACGTCATCCGTGTGGTCACGCCCGGCACGGTGCTGTCCGACGCCATCCTGAATGAAAAAGACAACAACTTTCTGGCTTCGCTGTACGAGGGAGACGATGGATTTGGTCTTGCCTGGTGCGACATCTCCACCGGCGAGTTCTCCGCGCTGCAGCTGAGCGGGACGGACTGCCGCCAGATGCTGCTGGCTCAGATCACGAAGATCCAGCCCAAGGAAGTCCTCGTCAATGTTTCCGAAGAGGAAGATCCCTGGCTCTGGGAACAGCTGTCCTACATGGACAGCCTGTACGTTTCCAAAGGCGGAAACGAGCTGTTTGGACAGCGGGCCTGCTCCGACAACATCTGCCGGCATTTCGATGCGGCGTCGGAAAAAGCGGCAGGCCTTGCAGAAGAGGACGTACCGCTGCTGTTCTATGCGGTCGGCGCCATCTTGGGCTATATCCGCCAGACGCAGAAACAGGACGTGACCCATCTGCAGAAACTGCAGATCCGGGACGCCGGCGATTCCATGAACCTGGATAAAGCCACCATCAAGAACCTGGAACTGACGGAGACCCTGTTCGAGCACAAGGTACAGGGTTCGCTGCTGGGCGTGCTGGACCGCTGCCGGACCGCTATGGGATCACGCAAGATGAAGCAGTGGCTGCGGCAGCCGCTGAACTCCCTGAAACCCATCCGGGCCCGGCTGGACGCCGTGGAACTGCTGACGGAGGACATCCTGCTGCGCAACGATCTGCGGGAATCCCTGAAATATGTGTACGACCTGGAGCGGCTCACAGCGCGGTTTGCCTGCGGCACGGCCAACGCCAGGGATCTGATCGCCTTAAAGACCTCGCTGCTGCACGCCTCCGACATCAAGGATGCGCTGCGGGGGCAGGCGGGGCTGCTGGGAGAACTGTCCGAAGCCATGGATGCTCTGCCGGAGATCGCAGACGAGATCGAGCGGGCCATCGTGGACGAACCGCCGTTCTCCGTGCGCGAAGGGGTGATGATCCGGGACGGCTACAGCAGCGAATTGGACGACCTGAAGGCCAGTTCCAAGGACGCGAAACTCTGGATCGCCTCGCTGGAAAACACGGAAAAGGAACGCACCGGCATCAAGACGCTCAAGGTCGGTTTCAACAAGGTCTTCGGCTACTATATCGAGGTCAGCAATTCCTTTAAGGACCAGGTGCCGGACAACTATATCCGCAAGCAGACCCTCGTGAACGGCGAGCGCTTTATCACTTCGGAAATGAAGGAGATGGAGAGCATCGTCCTGAACGCCCAGGCGAAGATCAACGACCTGGAATACCGGCTGTTTACGGCACTGCGGCAGAAGATCCAGGGTGTTTCGGACGTGCTGCAGAAAACAGGCTCTGCCATCGCGCAGACCGACGTGCTGTGCAGCTTCGCGGAAAGCTCCGTCAAGCTGAACTACGTCAAGCCCGAAGTGACGGACGGCGACGAGATCGTCATCTCGAAAGGCAGACATCCCGTCATCGAAACGACGATCCGGGACGGCGTCTTCGTGTCCAACGACCTGTATCTCAACGGAAGCGATTCCAGCATGCTGCTCATCACCGGTCCGAACATGGCCGGTAAATCCACCTATATGCGGCAGCTGGCTCTCATCGTGCTGATGGCTCAGGCGGGCTGCTTCGTGCCGGCGGAGAGCGCCCGGATCGGCCTCTGCGACCGCATCTACACCCGCATCGGCGCTTCGGACAACATCGCCATGGGTCAGTCCACGTTCTTCGTGGAGATGAGCGAGCTGGCCTATATCCTGAACACCGCAACGGAGAAGAGTCTCGTCATCCTGGACGAGATCGGCCGCGGCACGAGCACCTACGATGGGCTTTCCATCGCCTGGGCGACGGTGGAGCGGCTCACGAAGGAAAAGAAGCGGGTGCGGACCCTGTTCGCCACCCATTATCACGAACTCACGGCCCTGGCGGATACCCTCAGGGGCGTTAAGAATCTCAACGTGGACGTATCCGAGACCGGCGGCAACATCGTGTTCCTGCACAAGATCGTGGAGGGCAGCGCTTCCCGCAGCTACGGCATCCACGTGGCGAAGCTGGCAGGGGTGCCGAAGGAAGTGCTGGAGAGCGCCCAGGCGAAGCTGGATTCCCTGGAGAGCGGTGAGCCCTCCATCGCAGCGCCGGCAGAACCGGCGAAGCCGGCCAAAAAGAAGGAACCGGCTGCGGAAGCCCAGCTCAGTCTGTTTATGCCTGTGGACAGCGAACTGGCCAACATGGTGAGGAATCTGGACCTGATGAACATCACGCCGTCCCAGGCCATCGGTATCCTGGAAGAACTACAGGAGAAGGCAAGACAGTAAATGATACGCGCATTACCGAGAGAAATATCCGATAAGATCGCAGCCGGCGAAGTGGTGGAGCGTCCCGTCTCCATCGTCAAGGAACTCATCGAAAACGCCGTGGATGCCGGGTCCACCAGCATCACCTGCGAGATCCGCAAAGGCGGCAAAGACTATATCCGGGTCACGGACAACGGCTGCGGCATTCCCGCGGGCGAGGTGGAGCTGGCTTTTATGCGCTACGCCACCAGCAAGATCGCGACGGAGGACGACCTGAACGCCATCGGCACCCTGGGATTCCGGGGAGAAGCTCTGGCCAGCATCGCGGCGGTCTCCCGGATAGAACTCGTCACGAAACCGAAGGATGCCAAGAGCGGCACCCGCATCCGGCTGGAGGGCGTCATCGCCGAAGAGATCACCGAAGCTGCCTGCGAGGACGGCACGACCATCATCGTGACGGACCTGTTCTACAACACGCCGGCCCGGCGCAAGTTTTTAAAGCCGGACAACGCCGAAGCGAGCCTCATCTCCGATTATGTGTCGAAGATGGCGCTGGCGTATCCGGGCGTGCGTTTCCGCCTCATCTCCAATGGAACGATCCTGTATTCCACGTTGGGAAAGGGCGATCTGAAAGCGGCGATCCTCACGCTTTACAGCCCCCAGATGGCAAGGGGTCTGGTCTCTATCGAAGGAGAGACGGCAGAGGAAGAAGGGCGCAGCCTGGCGGGATTTGTATCGGCGCCTGCTTATTCCCGCAACAACAAGCGGATGCAGGTCTTCTTCGTCAACGGGCGCTGGGTCAAGAGCAAGGTGATGGAAGATGCGCTGGAGGAGGCGTTCTCCGATAAACTGTTCGAGGGAAGGCACCCGGCGGCGTTCCTGTTCCTGGACGTTGACCCCCGCAGCGTGGACGTGAACATCCATCCCCATAAAACGGAGATCAAGTTCTACGACGAGCGGGGCGTATCCGAATTCATGATCCGCGCCATCCGCCGCAGCCTGCTGAAACAGGAGGGCATCGCGGAATCCTCCGAGATCGCAAGACCTGTCAGCCGGGAAGCGGAGACGGTGTATGCGAAACCCTATGAAAGCGAAGTTTCCAAGGGATTCGGGGATCTTGAAAAAACGGAAACTCCGGCGGATCCGTCGGAATATCTGAATATTGTAGACATAAATCCTTTACCGTCTACTCAAGAAGCATCCTATGCGAAGAACGTTTTCGCAAAGCTGCGGGAGGAATCGGAACGCAGCATGCAGGTGCAGGAGGAGATCCGTCCTTACGGCGCATCGCCTGCGGAACCGGAAGACGCAAAGCCCAGGTTCCTGTTCTCCTCGCTGCAGATCATCGGCGAAGCCTTCGCCACGTACATCATCGCGAAGGATGAGACCCACGTCTACATGATCGACCAGCACGCGGCCCACGAGCGCATCCTGTACGAACAGCTGCTGAAGATCTTCAATGGTGCGGAGAAGGTGTCCCAGCCCATCCTGGCTCCGGTGCTGCTGCAGCTGGGATCTGCCTCTCGCAGCGGAGCGCCGGAAAAACTGAAGATGCTCGCAGATCTCGGCTACCGCATCGAGGAGTTCGGCATGGGAGACGTCGTCATCAAGGAGATCCCGTCCTGCATGGATCTGCAGGAAGCGGAAGATTTCGCCATCCACATCCTCGAGCAGGACAGCATCCGCGCGCAGGATATCCAGCTCAAGAGAGAAGAACTGACGAGCAACGCCTGCAAGGCGGCCATCAAAGCCAACGATAAGCTGGATCTGTCCGAGATGAAGGAACTGTTCCTGCGGCTGGACCGCTGCGAAAATCCCTTCAGCTGCCCCCACGGCCGGCCGACCCTGATCTCCTTCAGCCAAAGCGATATCGAACGCCAGTTCAAGAGAAAATAACCGATGAAAGTCCTGTTTTTAACGGGTCCGACGGCCTGCGGCAAAACAGAATACGCCATCCGGATCGCCCGGGACTGCGGCGGAGAGATCGTCTCCGCCGATTCCATGCAGCTCTATAAGTACATGGATATCGGCAGCGCCAAGCCCACGCCGGAAGAGCGCGCCCAGGCGAAGCACTGGCTCGTGGACGAGATCGACCCGAAGACGCCCTTCAACGTCTCGGACTATCAGAAACTGGCCCGCTCCTATATCGCGGAGATCGCATCGCGCGGCAAACTGCCCATCGTCAGCGGCGGCACGGGGCTGTATATCAACGCGCTGCTGTACGACATGGACTTTTCGGCGCCCAAGGGAGACGACGGTTTCCGGCAGCGGGTGTGGCAGGAATGCGGGGAGGACCCGCAGAAAGTCCACGAACGCCTGCGTTCCCTGGATCCGGATGCCGCCGAAGCCATCCATCCCAACAATGTAAAGCGCATGCTGCGGGCCATCGAGCGCCTGGAGCACGGCGAAGCGAAACTGGCGGCGTTCACCGATATCGAAACTCCATACCCGGACTACGACAGCCTCTTAATTGGCTTAGACCGGGACCGCGGGGAGCTGTACGACCGCATCGACCGCAGGGTGGACAAGATCCTGGAGGCAGGGCTGGAGGACGAGGTCCGAAGCCTGATGGCGAAGGGCTTTACGAGCAAGGACATCGCCATGAAGGGCATCGGGTATAAAGAAGTGATCGACTGCCTTTCCGAAGGCCGTCCCATCGAAGAAGCGGCGGAGCTCATCCGCAAAAACACCCGGCACTATGCCAGACGCCAGCTCATCTGGCTGCGGCGCTATCCGCAGATGCACTGGGTCACGCTGCAGGGAGACGCCTTCGACGAAGAGGCGTACGGCCGCATGAAAGAAACGATAACAACATGGCTGAAGAACGGAAGATAAGGGTCCACAACAAGTCGGACAAGCCCGATAACGTGGTGGCCCGGGAAAACGAAATATTCGAGGAATGCGAAAAGATCGAAAGGGAACTGCCCGGCTGGATGCGGGGCTACTTCATGTATCTGCGCAACGGCGTTCTTCCCATGTCGCGGCTTTCGTACCTGCGGGAGCTGCGGTTTTTCCTGCACTATCTGCTGAAGGAAACGGAACTGCAGGAGACTTGCACGGAAATGAAGAAGATCCAGCCCGGCGATCTCAATAAGATCACGTCCATGGACGTGAATCTCTTTATCGATTACTGCCGGCGCTACAAAGTCGAGGATGAGAAGGGCAACGTGACGGTCTACGAGAACGGCAATGCGGCCCTGGCCCATAAAAAGTCCGCGGTCTCCGTGTTCTTCAAGTACCTGTACCGCGACGGTCTGGTAGAGAAGAACATCACCGACGGCTTCGATCCCATCCGGCTGCCCAAGCCCGGCGAACGGGTCATCAAGGCGCTGCAGGATGACGAAGTGATGCGCATGCTGGATGCGGTGGTCTCGGGAGAGGGCCTGACGGACAGGGAAAAGCAGTTCTGGGAGAAGACGAAGTACCGCGACAAGCTGATGCTTCTGCTGCTGGTCACCTACGGCCTGCGTCTTTCGGAGATGCAGCAGCTCAACCTGAGTTCCTTCAACTTCGAGCGCGGCGAATTCAAGATCTACCGCAAGCGGGGCAAGGAATCGGTGATGCCCATCAACAACACCATCACCGAGGCCTATAACGAATATGTGACCCTGGAGAGGGCGCCGGACGATACGCTGTCCGAGGAGAATAAGGACGCGTTGCTCCTGTCCCTGCGGGGCACCAGGCTGACGGACCGGCAGATCCGGGAAGTCGTCAAGAAATACACGTCCATCACCATGGGAACCAGCCGCAGGCAGGGCTACAGTCCCCACAAGCTGCGTGCCACGGCGGCCACGTCTCTCATCGGGCGGGGCAATTCCATCTACGACGTGCAGGAGCTGCTGGACCACGACAATGTGACCACGACGCAGCTCTATGCCGCCCATAAGCTCAACACCAAACGCGAACTCATCAAGAACTTTGAGTGGGGAGAAGACCTGAACCGAAATGGCCCCGACAAATAACAGACACCGACAACTCAATATCCTCGATGCGAGCATTCCCGCCCGCACGCTCATCTTCAGTCTGGTCATCCCCAGCTTTATCGAGGAGCTGGGGCAGATCCTCACCATGTACGTCGATACGGCCATGGTGGGGCACATCAGCGTCAACGCTTCGGCCGCCATTGCGGTCAACCAGCCCATCCTGATGCTGACGAACGGCTTCAACTACGGCCTTGCGCTGGGCTTTTCCGTCATGGTGGCCCGTTACATCGGCGAGAACCATCCGGAGGACGCCCGGGAAGTGATGCGCAACGCCATGTTCCACATCGCCTGGTTCGGCGTGCTCCTGAACGTGCTGTACATCTTCCTGATCGCCCCGAATTTCGCCCGCTGGATGAACGCGGACGTCTCGATCTGGGACGATGCCGGAGACTATATCCGCATCCTGGGCTACACCCGCATCTTCCTTGCCATGCTGTCCATCAACTGCAATCTGCTGCGGGGCATGGGCGATACGAGACGGCCGATGTTCTGCAACGTGCTGCATAACGTCATCAACGTCGTGTTCAACTATCTGCTGATCTTCCCCAGCCGCACGATCTCCCTGTTCGGGATGGCATTCCCCATGATCGGCGCCGGCATGGGCGTGGCGGGCGCGGCGACGGCCACGTCGTTCGCCAATATCTGCAGCGGCCTGCTGTCCATGTACTTCGTGCTGCGCAAGGACAACCAGGTGGTGTTCGACCGCAAAAAGGTGATCGGCTTCAACAGCCTGCTCTTAAGACGCACGTACCGCCTGGGCATTCCCATCGCCCTCGAACGTCTGGTCTTAAGCAGCGGCCAGCTGGTCTCCACCCGCATGCTGGCAGGCCTCGGCAACCACGTGGTGGCGGCCCACAGCTACGCCAACACGGCGGAATCTATCTGCTACATGCCCATCAACGGCTTCGGGGTGGCGGCCACCACCATCGTGGCGCAGTGGCTGGGCGCCGGCAACGCGAACAAGGCCATCGAACTGGGCAACAAGTGCATCAAGTACGCGTGTGAGATCATGGCGGTCTGCGCGGTGCTGATGTTCATCTTCGCGCCGCAACTCGTCGGCATCTTTACGACGGACGAACAGGCCATCGCCATGGCGGCGCAGGCCCTGCGGGTGCAGGCCTTTGCGGAACTGTTCGTGGCGGTCGCCAACACGGTCTCCGGCATCCTGAGAGGCGCAGGCGACACGAAATTCTCCTCTGTCATGTCTATGGTGGGCATGTGGGGCGTGCGCGTGCCGCTGGCCTTCATCCTCATCAAATTCTTCGGCTTCGGTCTGCTGGGCGTCTGGTTCCCCATGGCCCTCGACTGGACCATGCGCTGCCTGCTGATGACGATCCGCTACCGCAGAGGCAAGTGGAAGGCAGCCTGGAAGACCGCGTAATTCTTTTCTAAAGGACTTTATTTTTTTATGAACCAAGCAACATACGATTATCTGAAACAACAGTTCGGCATCGATGCCGATATCTTAGACCGTACGCAGGCGGCAGAAAAGAAACTGGCCGGCGTGTTCGAAAAACTGGACGACATCCAGACCTTCAATCAATACAAGGTGCTGTACCACTTCCAGGAAGCGCGCATCAACGACCAGCACTTCGCCTGGAACACGGGCTACGGCTACGACGACGTAGGCCGGACAGCCCTGGAACAGCTCTACGCCGACGTGTTCGGCGCGGAAGCCGGTCTGGTGCGTCCTACGATCGTCAACGGCACCCACGCGCTGGCGAGCGTCTACCTGGGGCTGCTGCGTCCCGGCGACGAGCTCATCTACTGCAACGGCGATCCCTACGACACCATGCAGACCGTCATCGGCCTGAAGGGCGACGCCTACGGCAATCTGAAGGAGTTCGGCGTCACCTATAAGCAGGTGGACCTGCTGCCGGGCAATCAGATCGACCTGGAAGGCGTTAAGAAGGCGATCGGTCCCAACACGAAGATCTGCGCGCTGCAGCGTTCCCGGGGCTACGTGTTCCGCAATGCCATGACGATTCCCCAGATCGAAGCCTGGGCAGCGGCCTGCAAGTCCGTCAAGCCCGACGTCATCTGCATGGTGGACAACTGCTACGGCGAGTTTACGGATACGAGAGAACCGGTGCAGGTCGGTGCGGACATCATGGCGGGCTCTCTCATCAAGAACCCCGGCGGCGGTCTTGCTGTCTCCGGCGGCTACGTAGTAGGTCGAAAGGATCTGGTGGACAAGGTGGCTACCAGGGTCACCAGCCCCGGCATCGGCGGCGAATGCGGCCTCACCTTCGGCCAGACCCGCAGCATGTTCCAGGGGCTGTTTATCGCTCCCCGGGTGACCATCGGAGCGGTGAAGGGCGCTGCGCTGTGCGCCCAGGTGTTTGCGGACCTTGGCTACGAGGTCTGCCCAGGCCCGGAGGATCCGAGAAACGATATCGTGGAAGCGGTCAAGCTAGGTACCCCGGAAGCGGTCTGCGCCTTCTGCGAAGGCGTGCAGGCGGCGGCTCCCATCGATTCCTACGTTACGCCGGTGCCCTGGGACATGCCCGGATACACCGACCAGATCATCATGGCAGCCGGAGCCTTTGTGGGAGGCAGCTCCATCGAGCTGTCGGCGGATGCGCCCATGCGTGAGCCCTACATCGTCTACTTCCAGGGCGGTATTACCTACGAACACGCGAAATTCGGCGTCATCAAGGCGCTGCAGACCTTAAAAGATAAAAATATCGTATAATATGCAGCTGTCTGTTGGACATCTGTTGGACAGCAGGCTGCCGAGCTGATGGAAGACATGGCGGAAAAAGGGCAGGGCGAGTTTATGGGAGACCTGATGCAGCGGAAAGTCCGCAGTGACTTGCAGGAGCAGAACCTGCGGAAGAAGAAAGAAGAGGCGGAAAAAGCCCTGGAAAAGGACGTGGAGCAGAACGCTCCGCAGTTGAAATAACAAGCCTGGAAGCGGTGCGAAGGTGCCGCTTCTTTTTTTATGAAAAATTGAAAAAAGTTCTTGCAAAAGAACAAATGTTCTGCTATTATGGTCTTGCGAACAAATGTTCTTGGAGGAGAACGACCATGAGAAACCACAGAAAGTACAGAGTTGCCAATAAGGCCAGATTCACCGCATTCGTAGCCGTCACGCTCGTCCTGATGGCGTTTATCGTAAGCACTGCGCTCGGTTATAACACGGCGTCCGGCGCCAGCACCAAGGAGTTCGTACAGGTCAAAGTCGAATCCGGCGATACGCTCTGGGCGCTGGCTCAGGAATACGGTCCGGCGGATATGGATGTGCGTAGCGTCGTATTCCAGATCTGCAGACTCAACGGGATCTCCGCGGGCGATCTGCAGCCGGGTCAGTATATCACCATCCCGACGGAACTGTAGCGTTTGGCTTTCAGTTGTATACATTAAGCGATAAGCGGCAGACTTTTCTGTCGCTTTTCCTGTATCGGGATTATAATGGTCTTGGAAACTGTTTTCGGGAAAACAGGTTAGGAGGAAGATCCATGAGAGTATTTATCAGCGCAGACATCGAAGGCACCGCTTTTACGACCATATGGCCGGAAACGGACCACGGCGAAGAGGAATATCCGGCAGCAGCCAGACAGATGACCATGGAGGTCAAGGCAGCCTGTGAAGGCGCCATCGCAGCCGGGGCGGATTATATCGTGGTCAAGGATGCCCACGACGGCGGCCGCAACATCGATCTGAACGAGATGCCGAAATGCGTAGAAGTTATCCGGGCCAGCAACGGCAGTCCCAGGACCATGGTCGAAGGCATCGAAGCCGGATTCGATGCGGCGCTGTTTATCGGCTATCATTCGGCGGCGGGAAAAATTGGTAATCCGTTGTCCCATACGTTTACGACCAAAACGACACGCGTGCTGCTGAACGGCGAAGATTGTTCCGAGTTCATGATCTACAGCTGGTGTGCGGCATATTACGGCGTACCCACGGTATTCCTGTCCGGCGACAAGATGCTCACCGAAGACAGTCTGCATCTGCACCCGATGCTCAAGACGGTCTGGGCCAAGGACGGCTACGGCGGATACACGCGCTGCCGTCAGCCGCAGCTGGTGTGCGATCTCATCCGGGCCGGCGTCGAAGAATCCTTAAAGCAGGATCTGTCCAAGGCCATGTGCGAACTGCCGAAGCATTTCGATCTGCAGATCTCTTATAAGGAGCACAGAGATGCAGCGCGCTATGTAAACTATCCGGGATTCGAGATGGTGGATTCCCACACGATCCGGATGCAGACGGATGACTATTACGAATTCCTGCGCTGTGTACCGTTCGTGTTTTAAGACGGCAAAATCGGCGGAAAACGCCCGCAGAGAAAAATAAAAACGTTTTTTAAGGTATAACTTATCGACGAATCAAAAAAAATCGCTTAAATCGGCGATTTTTGGTCTCGCGTCCTGAAAGCGTTGAAATTTCAACGGTTTGCGGGATCGCGGCACGATCATAAGGGATTGGAGACGGAAAATTGGCAAAATTGGAGCAGCATCTGACGGGAGACTTCGGGCAGATCGTGGAATTCATCCATGGCGAACTGCAAAAGCAAAGCGTGTCGCTGAGCCTGGAAGAAGTTTCGAAGAATACGGTATGCGGCAAGCGTATCGAACTGAGAGTCTATGAGAGGTTCAGCTATGCGGGCGGCAACCGGGCAAGTCTGACGGTGCAGTTTATAGAAACGGACGACGGTGCAGACATCTGCGGGATCGCGACAGGCGGAAGCCAGGCGGTGTTTTGGAAGATCAACACCTGGGGAGAAGCCGCGTTTCTGGAAACGCTGGAAGTTGCCATCCGTGCCTGGAACAGCACGGACCATGCGTAAGAGGCTTAATATTCCAAGATAGTAGCGAAAAGCCCGGGGGACTCCCCCGGGCTAGTTTTATGGGTCTATTTATTCCCAAAACTGTGATTTTAGGAATAGATATGGATATCCAAAAGCACTCCCCTGCACGCAAATACCGGTCCGGGAAATCCAGACCGGTATTGTAATTTCAAGCTGTACAGATATCTTGTTTCAAGACTTATTCTTCTGCGATCAGCACTTTTACGACTTCGCCATGATACAAAGTGTGAACGCCTTCGCGCGCATACCATCCTGCGACACCTGCGTCGACGCTGGCCGGGTCAAAGTCGTTTTTGCCCATAACACGGCAGATCACCACCAGACGGCTCTCCGCAAAATACGGTGCCAGATCGTCCTTTACGGTCGTCAGACCGCATTTTTCTATCTTATTCTCATCCCGGCCGGACACGCTGCCGAAATAGCCAAGCACATTCTTGTGTTCCGGCTTCAGATAGCAGATCGCGTAATACTCTGCCTCATCGAAGATGTGCTTGGAATAGCGGGTCTTGTGGACGTAGACCGTCGCGGCGGGCTTACTCCACAGAACGCCGTATTCGGCCCATCCTATGGTCAATCCGTTGGTCTCCTTGCCATCCGTCGCCAGCGCAATGGCAGGATCCTCATGGATCGAGAACGGATCGATATAAGAAAATAGGTCTTTTACAGGGATTTCCTTCATTTTTCTGCTCCTTTTTATACTATAACATAAATTAATTACGGTAAACTATTTAGAAAAACGTTGCAATATCAAGGTTTTTGAAAGTTATGGAAACGTATCGATCTTTTCCTTCAGGAATTCCAGAAACCGCCGCGCAGCTGCCGGCAGCGCATTCTTGTCTTTATAGATCGCGCCGATGTGCCGCCAGATCGCTGGTTCCGTCGGACGGATCTCCAGATCGTACGGCGTGCGCTGCAGCGCCAGCTCCGATAAGATGCTGATGCCCAGCCCCTTTTCCACCATAGCCATCAGCACCTGGTCGTCGTTTTGGATGTCTACCGGCAGATCCGGATAGATCCCCAGGTCTGCCAATGCGCCCAGCGGCTCGTAGTATTCGATGTGCTCCAATAAGATGGACGGCTCTTCCCTCAGCGCTTCCAATGGTACGGTCTCCAGTGCAGCCAGCCGATGACCCTTCGGCAGCACCAGCAGCATGCGTCCGTCGCAGAGCGGTTCCGTCCGGTAAGGGCCTCCCACTTCCACAGAAGAGATCGCCAGGTCCGCTAATCCTGTCTGGATCAGGTCCAGCATATCGTGATAGTTGCCCACGCGAAGCTGAATGCGGATCTTGGGGTACTGCGCCGTAAAACCGCTTAAAATATCTGGCAGCCACTGGGCCGCAACGCTGGCAATGCTTGCAATTCTAAGGGTTCCTGTCTCCAGGCCCCTCACTTCCTCCGCCTTTTCCTTGATCCGCATGCGGTCCAGCAGAAGCTGTTCGATCATGGGATAGACGGCTTTCCCTTCATCTGTAAGAGCGACGCCGCTGCGGGACCGCTCTACCAGGCTCACGCCCAGTTCAGCTTCGAGCGATGCGATCATCTTGCTGACCGCCGGCTGCGTATAGCCCAGCGCTTCCGCTGCCCGAGAAAAGCTGCCGTATTCCAATATGGTTTTTAATGCGATGTAGCGATTCATTTTTTATAACTTATTTTCATACAAATAGAATAAATAGTAATTTTGTTTATTGTACCACATTTTTTATAATAAGCACCAGAGAGCTATCGTATCGAGAAGAATATCAGGAGGTCACCTATGAATCTCGATTCCTTTGAAAAAGTCAAGAAGCTGACCACAGAGATGGTCAATATCCCCTCTATCAACCACGCGGGAGACGGAGGCGAAGCGAAAGTCGCAAAGTATGTTAACGACTTCTATGCCAAGCTCCCCTACTTCCAGGCCCATCCGGAACAGAACTACATGTTCTCCAATCTGGAGGAAAAGGACCGCATGAGCAACATCGCCTACTTAAAAGGTACCAAGGGCGATTCGAAGCGCTGCGTTATCATGATCGGCCACATCGACACCGTCGGCGTGGACGACTACGGCACCTTCTGGGAGAAGGCCTTCCGGCCCGACCTGCTGCCCGAGCAGTTCCTGTCCATGAAGATGCCCCAGGAAGTCATCGACGACATCAAGTCCGGCGAATTCATGTTCGGCCGCGGCGCTCTGGATATGAAGAGTGGCGTTGCCGGCCATATGGCCATCATGGAGTATTTTGCGGAACATCCGGATGAATTGGACGGCTACCTGCTCCACGTGGCCGAATGCGACGAGGAAGATATGTCCGGCGGCATCATCGCGGCGCTGGACGAGATGGTCAAGATCAAGAAGAAGGAAGGCCTGCAGTACATCGCCTGCATCAACGCCGACTATTCCACCAACTACAACCCTGGCGACGAGAACCGCTACATCTACTACGGCTGCATCGGCAAGACGCTACCCAGCTATGTTGTCTTCGGTAAGGAAGCCCACGTCGGCCAGTCCTTCGCTGCACTGGATCCAAACCTGCTGCTGGCGGAGATCACCCGCAAGATTTCCCTCAACGTCGACTATTCCGATATCGCTTACGGCGAGATCTGCGTGCCGCCCATCTCCCTGAAACAGGCGGATACGAAGGTCGGCTACACGGTGCAGACCGCGCTGGTGGCCTACGGCTACTACAACTACTTTACCCACGGCATGACCCCGACCCAGGTGCTGTACAACGCGAAACAGGTCGCCATCGATGCCATGGACGACGTCATCAAGTACCTCAACCGCCAGTACATGCGGTTCTGCAACATCTCCAAGGTCAAGTTCACGCCGCTGCCCTGGAAGACCAGAGTTCTCACCTATAAGGAATACTACGAAGAGATCAAGGCAAACAGAGGCCAGGAATTCGTGGATGCCATGGATAAGTTCATGAAGGAACTGCACGAATCCGATCCGGGTATGGATCTGCGTGTTTACGGCAACACCGTCATCCAGGAGATGTGGAAGTGGATGGACGACAAGAGCCCCTGCATCGTCGTATACTTCGGCTCTCTGTACTCCGCCAACATCGAGATGACAGGCAAGACGCCGATGGAGAAGGCGCTGCTCGACGCAGTCGAAGACGCTGTCGAGAAGGTCCGCCCCGAGGCCGGCCGTCAGATCAAGACCCGCATGTTCTACCCGTACATCGCGGACTCCAGCTTCATGGCTGTGGGCGGTGATCCGTCCACGGTGGACGACCTGAACGACAACATGCCGTCCTCCAAGTATAAGTACTTTCACGATATCTCCAAGATCCGCGAGATCGACGTACCCGTTGTAAACATCGGCACCTTCGGCCGCGACGGCCACATGGTGACCGAACGCGTCGACATGAAGCAGACCTTCGAGAACGTACCCAATATTACTTTCGAGACCATCCGCACCTTGCTGAAATAACAACAGTGCTGAAATAACAACAGTTTGCGGCCGCTCTGCAGCTCTCCTGCAGACGTTAAAAGGACCGGGAGGACCTCCCCCGGTTCTTTTTTATTGCCTTCTTTCTAGATCAGCGTTTCGATGCGCTCCCGGAAAAAGTCCAGAAACCGCCGAGCTGCAGCATCAGCTCCGACAGAATGCTTACGCATAGTCCCTGCTCCACCATCACCATGATGGTGTGGTCGTCGTTAAAGATTGAGGATTCCTATACGTAAAAAGCCCCGGACGACTCATTTATCGTCCAGGGCTTTTCTCTTCTTATTTCGCCGGTTTTTGGCCTTCTGCGGGGTCGTATTTCCGCACCTCTACCAGATTGGTGTGCTGCGGATTGCCCTTCGCCACCGGAGACGGTTTATAGGCGTACGTGAGCACGTTGATGGAGCCTCTCACGTCTACCCCGTCCTTGTCCGGTGTATACCAGCCGCCCTGGGACAGCGCTACCGCGCCTCTCACGATGCGGTCGGTCACGAAGGCCGGAATGCGCACCGTGCCGCGGTCGTTGTATACCTCGATCATGTCGCCGTCCTCGATCCCTCTTACGGCAGCATCTTTGGGATGGATCCACAGCGCGGGCGGATCCAGCTCCTCCATCCACTGGTTCTGGTCGTGGATGGAATGGCAGCGCCGCTTCGTGTGGTAGCCGATCAGCTGCAGCGGATACTTGTTGAGCCCCGCATAGTCCGTCGGGCCTTCCGGTCCGTCGAACCACTTGGGAATGCCGCCGATGTCCGGTTTGTGCATGTCGAACAATTGTTTGCTGAAGATCTCGATCTTGCCGCTGGGCGTTGCGAACGGCACGCCGTCCCGGATCTGCTTCCGGAACGCCACTGGCTCGTCACAGGGGCCGGAATACATGTGGCCTCCTCTTTCCATAAAGGTATCGAAATCCGGAAGTTCCGGCTCTCTGGGCAGCAGGTCTTCGTTGTAGATCTTGCGGCTCCAGTCCTGCCGGGTCTCGCAGCCGTCGGTAAAGGCTTCGTAGAGGCCCATATCCTTGGCGACCAGCTTCATCCATTCGTATTCGAAGACGGAACCGAACAGCGGCTGCGTGCACTGGTTGGCGTACAGCACGTAGTCGTCGGAGTTCCAGACCGAAGGAATGTACTCGGTCTCGAACAGCGACGCGCCAGGCAGCACGATGTCGGACCAGCGGACGCTGGAGGTATAGAACAGATCGGAGTTTACGATCAGCTCGCACTTGCTGGTATCGCTTAAAATTCGCTGGGTGTCGTTCAGATCCGAATGCTGGTTCATCATCACGTTGGACGCCAGGGAGAACATCAGTTTGATGCCGCAGGGCAGCTTGTCCGCACCCTTGATGCCGTCTTCTTCGGCAGTCATGGTCTCCCATTTGTCGATGATCTTGCTCCACAGGAACACCGGCGTGGAATAGGTGCAGCCGTTCTCGGGCTTGAACATCTCCTGGGCCTCGTAATGGCCGTTGGGTGTAACGGTGCCGCCTGCCCCGCCGCCGGGAATGCCGACGTTGCCCGTCATGGCGCAGAGCGCCGAGATGGCGCGGATCGCGTTCTCGCCGATAAACGTACGCTGAACGCCCAGACCGGGCTGGATGCTGGCGGGCTTGCTGGTGGCGTATTCAACGGCCAATTCCTCGATCTTTTCCGCAGGAACGCCGCAGATCTCTTCGGCCCATTTCGGGTCACGCACGATGCCGTCCTGCAAGCCGAACAGGTAGCTCTTATAACTCTCCCCTACGGGCACGCCTTCGGGCATGTGCGCTTCGTCGAAGCCCACACAGAACTTGTTCATAAACTCCTGGTCCTGCAGGTTCTTCTGGAAGATGACGAAGGCCATGGCATTGGCCATCGCGCAGTCGCTGCCCGGCTTGATGGGGATCCATTCGTCGGCGAACGTCAGAGCGGATTCGCTGTTGCGGGGGTCAATGACCACGATGCGAACGCCCGCCTCCTTCGCCTTGGCGAAGTAATAGTTGCGGAACGGTCCGATGATGCTTTCCGCCGTATTGTGGCCCCACAGGATGATGAGTTTGGAGTTCATGACGTCCGCGGGGTGGTTGTTGGTGCGCTCGGTACCGTAGATGTACGGCGTAATGTAGTTTGCCTGGGCGCTGCTGTAGGAGTTATAGTGCTGCAGATAGCCGCCGTCGAGGCATAGCAGGCGCTTCATCAAATGGTCTGGCCGCGCCACGGCGCAGACGCCGGTGGAATAGATCAGGTAGCGGCTGCCGGGCCCGTATTTTTCGCCGCATTCCTTGATCTTATCTGCGATCTCCTTCGCTGCTTCCTCGTAGGAAATACGCTTATATTTGCCGCTGCCTCTCGCTTCCCTTCTCTTCATGGGATAGCGGAGTCTGTGAGACGTCAGGAACGTGTGCCGGTATCCTCTGCCTCTGGGACAGGTCCGCAGTTGTACGCCGTTGATGGACGTATCGGCGGAGATATCCAGCACGCAGCCTTCGGCGCACCAGACCTCGAGCTTGCAGTTGCCGCCGCAGTTGTTGACCCCGGCAGAACGCACGATATGCGGCTCCTCGACGGGAAGAGGCGGTTTCTGGCTCCACTGCCAGCAGTAGAATTCGTCGCAGCCGATCTCGGTCACCAGCGCCTTGGGCTGCAGGCGGACCAGCGCTTCCAGCGCTTCACAGACGAAACCCAGTTCCTCTGAGATGGGAACGGCGTTCTGTGTACGCAGAGATTTACAGAATTCTTTTACGGTATCTAATGTGAACTGTTCGATAAACGCCTCGATCACGAGGCCGGCATTGCCGGTGCCCTTCAGTCCGCACACGCTGATGTATTCCAGGAAGCGCAGCTGCTCTCCGAGAAAGTCCGCGGGATTGCCATCCATGTGGATCGCTTCGTAGCCGTAGGCTTTATAGAAACGGATGCAGTCGTAGGTCGTCCGGTCGATCAGGATGTCTCCGTGACCCTTGCAGGCCGAGGCCCACATCGGTATATACACGTCCGCGTCAGTCCCTTTGAACAGATCGTCGTACTGCTGGTCCTCGATGGTGCTGCGGATGCCGAAGCAGGCGCACTCCTCTCTCCAGCGGTCCAGGTCCTCGAAGAACGACTTCAGGATGTGCGCGTTATATAAAAAGGTCTTGCTGTTCGTAAATGCCATGGTCTATACCTCACGGGGAGCGATCCCCAGGATCTGCTCCTTCAGTTCCTGCATGCGGGCCAGATTGCCGATGATGATGGCGCCCACCAGCTTTTCGCCGCAGTAGAAGCGCTTTTCGTAGGAACGGATAAATTTCTTGTTGACCGCGAACAGGTCCGGCTGCATGTTGTCGTCGACTTCTGTCGTATAGACCTTATTCGGATCTTTGCCCACGTCGCCGCAGGAGAACATGGAGATCTCCGGCGAGTTGATGATCATCGAAGAATCCGTGGGCTGTATGGAGGCAGTGCCTCCAGCGGCGTTGATGCCGGCCACCCTGCCCTGTTCCAGCGCCTGGGACCACAGCTGCCAGTTGATGCCGTAGGCTGCACAGTCGCCGCAGGCGAAGATGTCCTTGGCGCTTGTCTCGCACTTTTCGTTGATGAGGATGCCGCTGCGGTCACATTTGATGCCTGCCGCCTGCGCCAGCGCGGTATCTGCCCTTACGCCCGTGGACATGATGACGAGGTCGCAGGGGAATTCCCTGCCGTCCTGCAGCCGTACGCTTTCCACGTGTCCGTTTCCGGCGATCTCCTCGATCGTCACCCCGGTATAGACCGGGAAGGAATGGATGGAATTCTCCAGCATGCGCGCGCAGTCTTCGTCCAGGAATCTGGGCATGAGCATGGGCAGCGCCTCCAGAACGGTAACGTCCAGGCCGTAGCGCGCCAGCTCGAAGCCCGCTTCCAGGCCGATAACACCGCCGCCGATGATGACGGCTTTTCCGGTGTTCACGGACAGGCGCTTGACCTTCAGGACGTCCTCATAACGGCGGATGACGACGACCTCCGGCAGATCGGCGCCCTTGATGGGCGGCACAAATCCGTTGGCGCCGGCTGAGTAGATCAGACGGTTGTAGAAAAAGGTGTCGCCGTTGGAAAGGGTCACAAGGCGAGACGAATTGTCGATGCCCTTCACCTTCGTGCCCAGCACCAGGTCGATCTTATTTTCTTTATACCATTCGGGTCCGTAGACGATGGTGCGGCCCAGTTCGTAGGAGCGGAGCGGCGTCTTCGTGAGCATGGGACGGCTGTAAGCGGGAACGGCTTCGTCACCTACCATCAGGATGGCACCGTCCGGATCGGTCTCCCGGATGCCGGCTGCCGCGCTCACTGCAGCGATCCCGGCACCGACGATGATGTATTTATAGATCTTCTGCATGTGCGCTGCCTCCCTTCAGAGCTTTTACTACGTTTGCCGGCAGTTTTACGATCAGGTTCGGATCCGTGATGTCCGCGATGGGCAGGAAACCCCGCTCCGCTGCGGAAACGCCGTATTCTTTCTGCAGTTCGTCGATATCACCGAATTTCAGCGATCTGGTCGGACATGCACCGCAGCAGGCAGGTTCGTATCCCCTTTCTCTCAGCTCGGCGCAGGCATCACACTTTTGCGCTACGCCCTTCGTGAGGGAGAAAGAGACTGCGCCGTTGGGGCAGTTCCACATGCAGCTGCCGCAGCCCATGCAGAGGTTGTCGTCGTGCACGACCGTGCCGTCCGCCGCCTTGTGCATGGCGCCTGTAGGACAGGCTTTTACACAGTTTGCCTCTTCACAGTGGTTGCAGGCGCCGGAGTAGTGCGCGTACACCTTCTGACCGCCCGCTTCGACCGAGATGGTCTCCACGCGGCGGAAGAACTCGCCGGGCTGCAGACCGTGAAGGTCTTTACAGGCCACCTGGCAGGCTCCGCAGCCCAGGCAGGTGTTCATGTTGAAGAAAAATCCTAGTCTACCCATGTTTTCCTTGCTCTTGTCCTTTCCTATAACGTGAGTTTTCCCCGGTTGGCATCCAGGTAGCTTTGCAGGATGATGACCGCTGCCTGGCGGTCGATGATAGTCTTACGCTTTTCTCTGCGCATATCCGCAGCGATCAGCACGTCTTCTGCGATCTTTGTCGTAAACCGCTCGTCCTGGAAAACGAACTGCAGCTTAAGGCCCGTGCTTCTCGCCTTGTTCTCCAGGCGCTCCACGAACTCCCGCACCTTTTGCGTCTGCGGGCTGTCTTCGCCGGAAAGCATCAGGGGAAGTCCCGAGACGATGGTGCCGGCTTCGTATTCCTTCGCGTATTCCAGCACTTTCGTCGTATCCTTCTTAACGCCGATCCGCTCGATCGTGGTCACCCCCTGGGCGGAGATGAACAGCGGATCGCTTACGGCGACGCCGATCGTTTTGTCCCCGATATCCAGTCCCAGTATCCTCATAAAAATGTCCCCATATTCCAAAACAAGCGGACCTGTAAAGTCCGCTTTGTTTTGTTTCTTTGCGATGATATGCCGATTATTTCTTCAGGAAATTCCGGAGAAGTTCCTCCACCAGATCGTCCCGTTCGATATGACGGATGAGGTTTCTGGCGTTGTTGTGACCCGTAATATAGGAGGGATCGCCGGAAAGAATGTAGCCGACCATCTGATCGATGGCATTGTAACCCTTCTCCTCCAGCGCGTCGTACACAGTCTTGAGGATGTCTTCCGTCGTTCTCTGCTCGGGTTTTTCCGGACTGCTGAACAGTATCGTTTTTCTCTCCACTTTTTACCTCCTGTTCGATTCTCTAATCACCTTTTATATTATACAGACGTTTTGTGTAATTCTCAAGAAGGCGCTGCAGTTATTTTGCCTTGGCTGCCATCAGTTCTTCCGCCTTAGCGAACGCATCGGGTAACTTGGCCAGATCCTTCGCACCGGCCTGCGCCATGTCGGCTTTTCCGCCGCCGCCTCCGCCTGCCGCCTTGGCGATCTCCTTTATCATGTTGCCGGCGTGGTAGCCCTTTTCTGTGAGGTCGTCGGTGACGGAGACCATCAGCGTGGCCTTTTCCCCGTTGACCGCCGCAAATACCATCACGACGTTCTTTTCCGCCGCCTTGATCTGGTCGGAAAGGCTCCTCAGCTGGTCGATGCCGGCGCCTTCGAACGTATGCTCGATGAGGCGGGCCGTACCGAAGACCTTCGCTTCCTTCAGCAGGTCTCCTGCGCCTTCCTGCGCGGCTTTCGCCTTGAGTTCTTCCAGTTCCTTCTTCACGGCCTTTAGTTCCGCAGCCATGTCTTCTGCCCGCTTTTCCAATCCGGCTGCGTTGGTCTTTAAGGAAGCGGCTGCCGCAGCGATGCGGGCCTGTTCCTCTGCCAGCAGCGTGTTGACGGCAGATCCGGTGACCGCCACGATGCGTCTGGTGCCGGCGGCGACGCCGGATTCGGAGACGATGTGCAGGCAGCCGATCTGACCGATGTTGGCGACGTGGGTGCCGCCGCAGAATTCCATGGAGAAGTCCGGAACATTTACGACGCGGACGGTCTCGCCGTACTTTTCGCCGAACAGCATCATGGCGCCCAGCTTCTTGGCTTCGTCGATGGGCATCTCTTTGGTCTCGACATCCGTAAACTTCAGGATCTCGGCATTCACGATATCCTCTACTCTGGTCAGGTCTTCCGCGGAGATGCCTTCGAAGTGCGTAAAGTCGAAGCGCAGCTCGTTTTCGTTGACGAGGGAGCCCGCCTGTTCGACGTGGTCACCCAGAACGGTGCGCAGCGCCTTCTGCAGCAGGTGGGTCGCGGTGTGGTTTCTGGCGATGGCGTGTCTTCTGAGGGCATCCACGCAGGCCGTAACGGTATCGCCTACCGAGACTTCGCCCGCAGTCACGACTGCCTTATGGACGTAGACATTGCCCACCTTGATGGTGTCGGTCACGGCTGCGGTAAATCCGTCCGCCTCGAGCAGACCGGTATCGCCCACCTGGCCGCCGCCTTCCGCATAGAACGGGGTGCGGTCTAAAACGATGCGGACTTCTTCGCCCTCTCCTGCGCTCTTAAGCGCGTTCATGCCGCGCACGAGACCCAGGACCTTCGCGTCCATGGCGAGACTGTCGTAGCCCGTAAATACCGTCGCCGGATAATCCTTGAACATGACGCTCTCGTCCAGCCAGCCTTCATTGTCCTCTGCTTTTCTGGCAGCTCTGGCCTGATCTTTCTGCGCCTGCATGTGAGCGCGGAAGCCTTCCTCATCCACGGTGTAGCCCTGTTCTTCTGCGATCTCCTGGGTAAGCTCGATGGGGAATCCGTAGGTGTCGTAGAGCTTAAAGACCTGCTCGCCGGACAGCTGCGTCTTGCCCGCTTCCTTAGCCTCTGCCATATAGCCTTCCAGAACGGACATGCCGGATTCGACGGTCTGGTCGAACTTTTCCTCTTCGATGCTGATGATCTTGCGGATGTAGTCCTTGCGTTCGATGAGTTCGGGATAAGCTTCGCCGTACTGTTCGAACACCTTCTCTGCGACATCGTTGATAAAGGCGCCCTTGATGCCCAGCAGTCTGCCGTGGCGGGCCGCTCTTCTCAGCAGTCTGCGCAGGATGTAGCCTCTACCCTCGTTGCTGGGCAGGATGCCGTCGCCGATCATGAAGGATACGGTGCGGACGTGGTCCGTGATGATGCGCAGCGATACGTCGGTGGGCGCCGCGCCGTCCTGGTATTTGACCCCGGACAGCTTGCAGACTTCCTGCAGGATCTCGTGCATGGTGTCGATGTTATAGATGGAGTCTACGCCCTGCATGATGCAGGCCATTCTCTCCAGACCCATGCCGGTATCGATGTTGGGATGGGCCAGAGGAACGTAGCTGCCGTCCTCCTGGCGGTCGAACTGGGTAAATACGAAGTTCCAGAACTCCATGTAGCGGTCGCAGTCGCAGCCGGGTTTGCAGTCGGGCTTGCCGCAGCCGTATTCGGGGCCTCTGTCGTAGTAGACTTCGCTGCAGGGTCCGCAGGGACCGGTGCCAATCTCCCAGAAGTTATCTTCCTTGCCGAGGCGCACGATGCGCTCTGCGGGCATGCCGACCTGTTCTCTCCAGATGTTATAAGCTTCATCGTCATCTTCATAGATTGTGGCCCAGACCTTTTCCTTGGGGATGTCCAGCCATTCCGGGGACGTGATGAACTCCCAGCCCCAGTTGATGGCGCCTTCTTTGAAATAGTCGCCGAAGGAGAAGTTGCCCATCATTTCGAAGAACGTGGCGTGGCGGGCGGTGTGTCCGACGTTATCGATGTCGTTCGTACGGATACACTTCTGCGCCGTGGTCATGCGCTTTCTGGGCGGAACCTGCGCGCCGCTGAAATAAGGCTTTAACGGTGCCATGCCGGCTGCGATCAGCAGCAGGGATTTATCGTTTTCAGGGATCAGGGAATAACTAGCGTGTCTGAGATGGTCCTTGGTCTCCCAGAACTTCAGGAACTTCTCGCGCAGTTCGTTTACGCCCATGTATTTCATACTAAAACTACCTCCAAAATATGCTTATAAAAACACTTCATTTTATTGCATTTCGGTATGAAGTGTCAAGGCGCCATGCGGGATTATTCGATAGCCTTCATGGATTCCGCCATGTCGATCCGGTCGATCTTTACGCGCAGCGCCAGGTCGATGAGCACGGCAAACGCGAACGTGATGAGAACGGACCAGACGTAGGACAGCGGCGCAAGACGGCAGCCGAAATACATCTGCTTGATGACGATCTGCGCCATGACGTAGCGCAGCAGTGCCAGCCCTGCCGGAATGCCGAACAGCGACGCGATGCCGGTCAGGATCAGGTTCTCCCGGAAGACATATTGCGCCGTTTCGTTCTGGAAGAAGCCGAGCACCTTGAGGGTCGCGATCTCCCGCCGCCGCTCCGTGATCGAGATGTTCGTCAGGTTGTAAAGGACGATAAAGGCGAGCGCACCGGAACACACGAGCACGATTAGCACGACGAGGTCCATGGATTCCAGCAGATTGCCGATGGTGCTGCGCAGATCCGCAGCCAGCGAAACAGAAAGCACGTCGTCCGACGCCAGCAGATCTGCGGACGCCTGATGGACCTCCATCCCCTCTTTAAAATCGACGTAGGCGTTCTTCGTCTCCGGTACGGTGCCCCAGGCGTTCTCCAGGGTATCGCGGGAGACGTAGACGTAATCGAACAGGTAATTATCGAACACGCCGGTGACCCTCAGATCCACGCTGCGCATGTCGCTGTCCACGATGCGTATGGTATCTCCCGCGGTCACGCCTAGATCCCTCGCGAGACGGAAATTGAGCACCGCCTCCCCTTCCTGCGGCCATGGCAGTTTCGCGTCTCCGCTGTGAAGGTCCACGAATCCGTCGGGAGGCTCTTCAAAGCAGATGACGTTCGCTTCCTCTGTGGCTTTGCCGCTCACATCCATCTTTGCAGCGGCCAGAAAGACGGCATCTTCGATCAGGTCTCCGTATTCCTTCCGGAATGCCCGCTGTGCGTCTTCGTCCATATCCTCCGCGAACGATACGTCGCCGTCGTACAGGGAGATCTCCTCGTATTGATAGTCTACGATGCCGGAGATCGTATCTCTTATGCCGAAGCCTGTCAGCAGCAGCGCGGTGCAGCCTCCGATGCCGATGATCATCATCACCATGCGCTTTTTATACAAGAAGATGTTGCGGATCGAGACCTTGCGCAGAAAACTAAGGCGGTTCCAAATGGCCGGAACGTTTTCGAGGAGAACGCGTTTTCCCGCTTCCGGTGCCTTGGGGCGGATGAGCTGCGCCGCCATCTCCTTCAGTTCCCCGTGCGCCACATACCAGGTGGAGCCCAGCGAACAGAGCAGATAGAGCCCGGCACAGATGCCGAACATCTTCCAGTCCAGCACGAACGCGACGGGACGGTCGATGTCGTACATGATGCGGTAGATCTTCCAGATCGTAAAGGGCATGAATTTCGAGCCGGCGAAGAAACCGGCAAAGCAGCCAAGGATCGAGGCGCTGCCTGAATAGATCAGATAGCGGGAGATGATGGCAGCGTCGCTGTATCCCAGCGCTTTGAGCGTGCCGTTCTCCGTTCTCTGTTCGTCCACCATGCGGGTCATTGTCGTGATGCATACCAGAACCGCGATGAGGAAGAAGAACAGCGGAAATACCTTCGCGATTCCCTTGACGATAGCCGTATCGTTCTCCAGTGCGGCGTATCCCGCATTCTTGTCGCGTCCCAGAACATAGGTGGAAGGTTCCTTCAGATCCGCCAGTTCCTCTCTGGCGTCGTCGACCTTCTTCTGCCCTTCTTCCAGGTCGATCTCCGCCTGTGCGATGTCCGCCTTGGCGTCCCGGATGGTGACCGCTGCATCGGCAGACTTTGTCTGATATTCTCTGAGTCCGTCCTGATACTCTGCTTCGCCGTCCTCCAGCTCTGTCTTTGCGTCTTCGTATTCTGCGACGCCGTCTTCATATTCCTTCAGACCGTCCTCATATTCCGCGAGGCCGTCTGCGTATTTCTGCTCCCCGTCTTCGTATTCGGCGAGACCGTCTGCATACTCCTGTTCGCCGTCTTCCAGCTCTGCCAGCGCATCTTCCAGCTCCAGCGCCGCGGCGTCCAGCTCTTCTTTGGCTTTATCCAGTTTTCTCTTGGCAGAGCGAAGCTGTCCTCTGGCAGACGCTTCCGCCGCCTCGTAGGCCTCCCGGCCGCTCTCCAGTTCGCTCAGTCCCTGAGCGTAAGCGGCTTCTCCGTAGGCCAGCTGTTCGGAAATGGTCCCGATGGCGGTCTGCGCCTCCGTAAGCTTGTCCCCTTCCAGGTACGGCAGGCTCTGCTCGAGGGCCGTTTTCTGCTCGGCGGCTGCATCGAGCTGGGTACGCGTTTCGCTTAGCTGCGCCTGGGCATCGTCCAACTGTTTGGAGGCTGCGGCCAGCTGTTCGTTGGCTTCTCTGCGGCCGCTGCGATAGGCGCTCATACCTTTTTCGTATTCCGCCAGGCCGTCTTCATACTCTTTTTTGCCGTCCTCGTATTCCTTCCAGCCGTCATCCAGTTCCTGGCGGGCATCCGCCAGTTCTGCCTTCGCATCGTCCAGTTCCTTGCGCGAATCCGCCAGTTCGATCTCGGCGTCATCCAGTTCCTTGCGGGCGTCTGCCAGCTCCGTCTCCGCGTCCTTCAATTCCGCCCAGCCGTCGTCGAGCTCTTTGCGGGCGTCCTTCAGTTCCCTGTCGGCGTCTGCCAGTTTTCTCTCCGCGTCGGCGATCTCTCTTTTTCCGTCGTCGATCTTGGCCCAGCCATCGTCGATCTCGGCCTGCGCCTCTTCGATCTTATCGTTCGCTTCCTGTTTCAGGTCTTCGTAGCGGATCTGGCCCCGTTCTTCCAAAAGCCCTTCCAGTCTGTCCGGCTGCGCATCCGCTGCCTTGTCGTAGGCCTGAGAACCCATGGAAGGCATGTCCTTAAGGCGCAGGAATACTTCGGTATAATAATCTGCGTCGAAAGCCGCCGGAAGCGCATAGGCAAATCCGGAGACTTTGCCGGAGCCCAGGCTGGTGGAACCCCGTTCGAAGTTGACGTAATAGGAGGTGTTGGCCGTGCCGACGACCTTAAAACTGCTGTGACCGAAGTGTTCCAGCGTATCTTCGTCGTTGGACTCTGCCAGGGTCACCGTTTTGCCTACCATGCCCGGACCCGCATAGCGGGCGTCCAGAACGATCTCGTCCGATGTTTCGGGCAGCCTGCCGCTCACAAGGTCCACGCGGTTGACATCCGGCAGCAGCGTGTGGAAATGCAGCACGTCGTCCTGCCCTTTTGCCGTTTCGATCAGAGCGTCGATGGAGAACGATCCTTCCGACAGTGCGACGGCAGGATCGCGCGCAAACATATTAACGTCCTCATCCGTAAGCCCCAGCGTGGAGATCAGGCGAAAATCGTACAGCAAAAGATCCGTCAGATAATCATCTGCCGTTTTCAGCATGGAATCGTGGGTAACACGGAGACCGATGAAGAATCCGACGCCCAGCGCGATGATGGCGAAGATCGCCAGAAATCTGCCCAGCGTGGACCGGATGGTGCGGAGAAGAGAACGCAGAAGCATGGCTACCACTCGATGTCTTCTACGGGCGTTACGGTATCGTTGACGCGCTGTTCGAGGATGGTGCCGCTGTTGACCCTTATAATGCGGTCGGCCATGGCGGTGAGCGCGGAATTGTGCGTGATGATGACGACCGTCATGCCGGTCTGGCGGGCGGTGTCTTGCAGCAGTTTAAGGATGGCTTTGCCGGTGACGTAATCCAGGGCGCCCGTGGGTTCATCGCAGAGCAGCAGCTTTGGATTTTTCGCCAGGGCTCTGGCGATAGCGACACGCTGCTGTTCGCCGCCGGAAAGCTGTGACGGGAAGTTGTTCGCCCGTTCGGCCAGACCGACACGTGCCAGGACTTCGTCCGCGTCGATGGGATCTTTGCAGATCTGGGCGGCCAGTTCCACGTTTTCCCGGGCGGTAAGGTTCTGGATGAGGTTATAAAACTGGAAGACGAAGCCGATGTCGTAGCGGCGGTATGCCGTCATGCGCTTTTTATCGTAGGAGGAGATCTCCTGGCCGTCGAGAAAGACCTTGCCTTCCGTCAGGCGATCCATGCCGCCCAGGATGTTGAGCAGCGTGGTCTTGCCTGCGCCGGAGGGGCCGACGATGATGCAGATCTCCCCTTTTTCCACGGCAAAAGAAGCGCCGTGAAGAGCCGGGATCTCCACCTCGCCCATGCGGTAGATCTTGCTTACGTTTTGGAACTCGATAAAATGCGGCATCGCTAATTGTTCCTGTTTTTCTGCTTCTGTTCTTCCAGTCTGGGATCGTCCGGTTCGACGATCTCAATGTTGTCCAGCTGCTGACGGAAACGGGCCCGGAAATCCTCCAGGAATTTTTCGCGGAGATGTGCCTGTTCGATGCGCTCTTCCTCCGTCAGCCCGACCGTTTTCTTTTTATGTGCCAGTTCGTTGATCCTGGCGAGTTCTGTATCGGATAGCATGTATACTCCTTAAATGCCTTTCGGGACCCTGTTAGCGAGAGCGTGTCCGACCGTGACCAATATCCCGCAATACATTTAACAATTAACAATTTATTTTATCATAAATCCCTGCCTTCGTCCCCAATATAGATGAATTCGCGGATCTTTTCGAAGGTGCCTTCGCCGATGCCCTTCACCTCCATGATCTCCTCAATGCATACAAATCCGCCGTAGCTTTGGCGATACGCGACGATGGCTGCCGCTTTCGTCGGACCGATGCCCTTCAGCGTGCAGAGCTCTTCTTCGGATGCGGTGTTGATGTCGATGCGGCTGTCTTCCGGTTCTACTCTGACAGGGTCATCTGCGAGAACGGCAATTGCCGGCGCCTCCTCGTACAGCACCGGCGCTTCGTCCAAGGCCGCGCCGTCCAGATAACTGTGAACGCTGCCAAACGCTGCGGCAGCGCAAAACAGAGCGAGCCCCGTTTTCCTCAGCTTTTCCCAGGGGATATCCATAAATAATTTTTCCCGTGCCGCCCATATATTACCATATTCAGGTAAAAGAAAAAAGACCTTCCGGTCCTTTTTCTGCATGCGTTTATTCGCTCTTTATCTCCGTGTCTTTCTTTTTGCCGATGGCGGACAGGATGCTGGTTCGCTTCTCTTTCGGCGGCTGTCCCTCGTAATAGTAACTGCCGAACTCCTTGGGCCCCTCTTCTTTCGAAGCGCCCTCTTCCGTCTTTTTCTTGAACATCTCGAATGGATCCTTCGGAATGATGGACTTGTGCTCTGGTTCGAGCACCGTTACCGGCGCGTCGGGATCGAAATCGTCGCTGGGATCCTTGATGTTCTGCTCTAGCTTCAGGAAACTCTTGTTCGTGTACAGGAAACTGCAGATCAGAGAAGTCAGCGGCATCGTCAGCAGGATCGAGAACGAACCGATGATCGCCTGCAGCAGCTCCACCGTAATGTTTTCCCGGTTGAGCAGTTCCCGCAGAGATCCCGAATACGTGATGAGCAGCAGGATGCTGCACAGGGACGAGCCGATGTATGCCAGCACCAGCGTGTTGGCCATGGTGCCCATGACGTCCCGTCCGATCGTAATGCCGGACTGGTACAGTTCCTTGAACGTCAGGTCCGGAGCCCGGTAGTGCAGCTCGTGCAGGGACGAGGAGATATCCATGGCGACGTCCATGACAGCGCCCATGGCGCCGACGACGATCATACCGAAGATGAGGGACCGCAGGTTGATGACGACGCCGCTGTCCAGATAGCCCAGGTAGATGGAGTGTTCGTCGATGATGCCTGTCAGCCGCAGGATGTGGTCGAAGAGCAGCTCCATGATAGCCGCCACCGCTACGCCGAAACTGCAGCCTAGGATGGTGGTGAGGGCTTTTTCCGTGGCGCCGCTGGTGATGAGCAGGGTCATGATGATGACGTAGATACAGGTGATCGCCGTCATGAAGTAGACGTTGTAGCCCGCCAGGATCGACGGTACGTACACCATGAAGACCGCAAGGCAGGTGAACGCCAGGGAGACCAGGGTGTTGAGACCCTTCAGGTGCCCGAAGAACAGCAGCGCCGCGCAGAACAGCAGACCGAAGCGGATCATGGCATCCAGACGGTAATAGCCGCCGTACACCCAGTCCGCGTCCCCTTCCTTCGTGCCGTAATTATAGAGGATGACCTTATCGCCGACTTCCAGCGTCTCGTCTGCCTGCACGGTGTAGTTGTCTGACGTATGGGCCGCCAGCACCTCCTGGCCTTTGAATTCGCCCGTCAGGATGCGGGCTTTGAAATAGGTCAGGTCGTTCTGGTATTCTACGTCCTCCGAAAGCTCGTAGTTGTCGGAGACGGTCTTTTCGATGCTGGTGATTCTCGCCTTTTCCGCATAGGCATCCTCGGCGTAGAGGATCGTCAGGTCCTTCGTGACGATCTTGTTTCCGCTCAAAATAAAAATAAGGGAAACGACTACCGTTGCGATCCACACCACCAGGTTGCGGAATTTCGGTGTCGTTTTATATTTCTTTTTAAACTCAGCCATACTAGTCTTCCTGTGTATAGTAACAGGACAAGGAAACGAGCTGTCCGTCCTTCCTTGCGAACAGGTCTTTACGGACGACGCGCAGGGCTTCCCGGTCGAAGGGTGACCCGCTGAACGCGCAGAGGGATTCCAGAAGCGATGCGGGATTGAGCGTCTCGTTGGGCGCGCTCCGCAGCAGCAGGGAGAGCCTGCTCCCCTCTTCCGTCTCCTCCAGAAGTTCCAACCGGCCGATCCAGTCCTTTACGTCCTTCTCGACCATCTTCTTCGTTTTCTTGTCTTTCTTTAAGATCTTTACCTCGTCCTGTATTATAAAACCTTCCGTGTTAAGATTCTGTGAAGAAGGCAAAAACGCCTCGTAGAGACTCATTTCCGTGATGGAGGATGAATTCCTCGACGAATAGGGAATCTCGCGGCAAAACGTAAACCTGATGCCTTCTGGAAGGGCCAGATTCATGCCCTCTACCAGACGGCTCTCTTCGTAAGGCTGTTCCGTGTCCAGTTCGAAGTAATCCTGCTCCGTTTCGAAGCCCAGGGACAGCGGATGGACGATGTTGATCTTCTCGTGGGGGTTGAACCCGTTGGAGTATGCAGGAACGATACCCGCCCTCTTGATGCAGCGCTTGAAGAGACGCTGCAGGTCGAGGTGGGAGATGAACCGCATATTCCCCTTTTTATAAAACCCGAAAAGGTATCTGTGCAGTTCCTTGTTATTCGGCATAGATTCCTCCCCAGCGGCACTCGGTGTGGGCGTTGACCCCGCAGCCGTTGCATCCCAGCCGGCAGTCCGGCGTGGTGACGGCTTCCTGTGCCTTCTTCCATTCTCTCTGGAAGAATTCCTTCGTGATGCCGCAGTCCACGATCTCCCAGGGCATGGGGGCATTCGGGTCGGTGTCGTTCAGCGCGAAATAGTCCGCACCGATGCTGTTCTCCGCCAGCGCCTGTTCCCAGGCGTCCTGCCGGAATCCTTCCGTCCAGGCGTCGAAGGCGGCGCCCAGTTCGTAAGCCCGCAGCAGCACTGTGGACAGTTCCCGGCCGCCTCTGGCGAACACCGCCTCCAGCATGCTGGCGTAGCTGCCGTGGTAGCGGAAATTGACCCCTTTGATCTTCTTTAAGCGGTCCTTCAGATAATAGTGCTTCTGTTCGAATTCTTCCGGCGTATTCTGCCGCACCCACATGAAGGGCGTATCCGGCTTGGGCACGAAATTGGAGACGGATACGGATACGCTGTAGCGTCCGACTTTGCCTCCGTTGTGTTCCTTTGCCAGGTCCATGATGCGCTTCGCCAGATCCACGATGCCGTCCAGGTCTTCGTAGGTCTCCGTGGGAAGTCCCATCATGAAATAGAGTTTGACGGAAGTCCAGCCCAGGTCGAATGCCTGCCGCAGCGCGGTAAAGATGTGCTCTTCCGTAATGTTCTTGTTGATGACATTGCGCAGCCGCTGGGTCCCCGCTTCCGCTGCAAAGGTCAGGCCTGTCTTGCGCACGCCCTGGATCTCATCCAGCACTTTAAAGCTGAAGTTGTCCATGCGAAGCGACGGCAGCGAAAGGCTTACCTGATGCTGCTTGCAGTATTCCATCAGATCCGTTACCAACGGTTCGAAATGCGTGTAGTCCGACGTGGAGAGGGACAGGAGCGACAGTTCGCCCTGGCCGCTGTTCTCCAGCTGGGTCTTGGCGATGTCCAGCACCTTTTCCTCGCTGCGTTCCCGCACGGGCCGGTAGACCATGCCCGCCTGGCAGAACCGGCAGCCTCTCGTGCAGCCCCGGAACAGCTCCGCCACAGACCTGTCGTGCACCACTTCGATGAGGGGCACGATGAGTTCTTTGGGAAAATCCACGGCGTCGATGTCGTGGACGATGGCTTTCAGCACCCGGTCCGGTGCCTCTTCCCGCAGTTTGCGGTATCCCCGGAAGGTCCCCTTTTCGTCCCGGATCTCCTCGTAGAACGACGGGATATAGACGCCCTGCAGTTTGGCGATCTCCGCGAGAAACTCCTGCTTCGTCTTCCCCGCCCGGCGGAATTCTCCCCGGATGCGGCAGACTTCGGGCAGCAGTTCTTCGCCGTCCCCCACCAGGATGACGTCCATAAAGTCCGCCACCGGCTCTGCGTTAAAGGCGCAGGGACCGCCGCAGATGATGATGGGGTCAGCCTCGGTGCGGTCTTTGGAAAGCGCCGGGATGCCCGCCAGGTCCAGCATCGCCAGGATGTTGGAATAGCTGAGCTCGTACTGGAGGGTGAACCCCACAAAGTCCATTTCCTTTAAGGGCGTTTTCGTCTCCAGCGTAAACAGGGGCACATCCGCCGCCTTCATGGCAGCCATCATGTCCCTTGCCGGCGTAAAGCAGCGCTCGCAATAGGTATGATCCGTTTTGTTCAGCAGATGGTACAGGATGTTGAGCCCCATATAGGACATGCCGATCTCGTACAGATCCGGAAAACAGAACGCAAAACGCACGGTACCGGGGAGAGGCTCGCGCACGATGCTGTGCAGCTCTCCTCCGATATACCGTGCCGGTTTTTCCACTTTTAAAAGAAGTTTGTCTAACTGTTTCTGAACGTTACTCATCGTAATATTCGAAATCGTAATCGATGACAGTGATGGTGTCCCCTTCTTCCAGACCCATCTGCAGCATCTCCTCGATGGCGCCGCTCTCTTCGATGTAGCGGTAGAGATAGCGCAGAGATCCTGCGTCGTTGAAATTCGTGGAGTTGAAGATCTTCTCCAGCTGCTTGCCCGTTACCAGGAAGCCGCCCTTCTTGCGCTCCACGTAGACGTTTCTGTAGTCCGGGTCGTCCTCGGGTTTCGTATCCTGGAAGAAGACGGTCTCTTCCTGTTCTTCCGCTTCGGTCTCCAGCAGCAGCTTATAAGCGGCCCGCAGCAGCTCGTCCACGCCCTCGTGGATGGGTGCGCTGCAGGGATAGACGCTGTAGCCCTTGCTTTCCGCATAGGCTTTGAATTCCTCGTAGACCTCGTCATCGGCCATGTCGATCTTGTTGGCGCAGACGATCTGGGGCTTCTTCGCCAGCTTTTCGCTGTAGCCAGCCAGTTCTGCGTTGATCTTGTCCAGATCTTCCTTCGGGTCTCTGCCCTCGCTTCCGGAAACGTCCACCACGTGGATGAGGATGCGGGTGCGTTCGATGTGCTTCAGGAAGTCCAGGCCGAGGCCTGCGCCTTCCGAAGCGCCTTCGATGAGCCCCGGAATATCCGCCATGACGAAGCTGGAGTCGTACATGGATACGACGCCCAGGTTTGGCGTGATCGTCGTGAAGTGGTAATTCGCGATCTTGGGGTTGGCGCTGGTGGAAACGGACAGCAGCGTGGATTTGCCCACGTTGGGATAGCCCACGAGGCCCACGTCCGCGATCAGCTTGAGCTCCAGCTCGATCTGCCGTTCCCTGGCAAATCCGCCTGCTTCGGCGAAATTCGGCGCCTGGCGGACGGAATTCTTGAACATGACGTTGCCTTTTCCGCCTCTGCCGCCTTTGGCTGCCACGAAGGACTGTCCGTCCTCCGTCAGGTCTGCCATGACCGCGTTGCTTTCAGTGTCGCGCACCACGGTGCCGACGGGAACCTTGATGACCAGATCCGCGCCGTCCTTGCCGAACTGCTGGCGGCCTCTGCCGTCTTCTCCGCTCTCCGCCTCGTATTTTCTTTTATAACGGAAATCCATCAAAGTGCGCAGGTTGCGGTCGGCCTGGATGACGATGTCGCCGCCTTTGCCGCCGTTTCCGCCGTCCGGTCCGCCCTGGGGAATATAGGGTTCCCGGCGGAAGGATACGGAACCGTTTCCGCCCTTGCCCGACTTGATGAAGATCGTTGCCTTATCTACAAACATGAGTTTCCTCTGAGAAAAAGCAAGGCCTCTGGAATTGCCAGAGGCCTGTGAGAACTATGCTTCCTGAGAATAAACGCTGACCTGCTTGCGGGTCTTGTCTTTTCTCTCGAACTTGACGACGCCGTCCTGCTTTGCGAACAGGGTATCGTCTCCGCCGATGCCTACGTTGTTGCCCGGGTGGATCTTGGTTCCTCTCTGGCGAACGAGGATCGTTCCTGCGCTGACGAACTGACCGTCTGCTCTCTTGACTCCAAGACGTTTCGCCTCGGAATCGCGGCCGTTCTTAGAGCTGCCTACACCTTTTTTACTTGCCATAAGTTTTTACCTCCGATCCCTTGACTACTTGTTGAGCGCGGCTTCGATCGCTGCGATCATTTCTTCCTTCTTGAGCTTGGAATCCACTTCGATGCCCTTAGCGGCTGCGAATTCAGCCAGCTCGGCCTTCTTCATGGACTTCAGGTCTACGGGAGCTTCCGCTGCTTCTGCCTTGGGAGCTTCCTCAGCCTTTGCCTTGACTTCGCCGTTTACAGAGATGCCATTGATCTTCAGCTCGGTGTAGGGCTGTCTGTGACCCTGCTTCTTGCGATAGTCCTTCTTGGCCTTATACTTGAAAATGATGACCTTGTCTGCCTTGCCGTTTGCAACGACTTCAGCATTTACGGCAGCGCCTTCCACATAGGGTGCGCCGACCATGGTCTCACCTTCTCCTCCGAGGACCAGGACCTTGTCCAGGCATACGGATTCGCCGGCTTCTACGTTGAGTTTCTCAACACGGATCTTGTCTCCGGGGCAAACGCGGTATTGCTTTCCTCCGGTAACTACTACTGCATACATGATATTTTACCTCCTCTATCCGGTCTCGCCATCGGGGGTGGTCTTTTTCAGACACTTGAAAAATACCCGTTCAGAGCGGCAACGCAAATAGTATAAAGGTTTGCGGATGCAGTGTCAAGAAAGTTTTTCGCCCTTTTTGAAATTATTCTTCGATGACGACGCCGTCCGCATCGACTTTGATGGAATCGGAATCGTCCACCAGCGTGTCGTCCTTCTTCGCCACGTATTTGGCGCGGATCTGCTCTTCCAGCTTGGCCATGAGTTCGGGATGTTCGTCAAGATAGTTCTTGACGTTCTCCCTGCCCTGTCCGATGCGTTCACCGGCATAGCTGTACCAGGCACCGCTCTTTTCCAGTAGGCCTGCTTCCACGGAGCAGTCCAGCACGTCGCCGGCGCGGGAGATGCCCTTGCCGTACATGATGTCGAATTCCGTCATCTTGAACGGAGGCGCCACCTTGTTCTTTACGACTTTTACGCGGGTGCGGTTGCCCACGATGGCGTCGCCGACCTTGATGGATTCGATGCGGCGCACGTCCAGACGCATGGAGCTGTAGAACTTAAGCGCTCTGCCGCCGGTCGTCGTCTCGGGGTTGCCGAACATGACGCCGACCTTCTCTCTTAACTGGTTGATGAAGATGCAGGTCGTATTGGTCTTATTGATGACGCCCGTGAGCTTTCTTAAAGCCTGGGACATGAGTCTTGCCTGCAGACCTACGTGGGAATCGCCCATGTCGCCCTGGATCTCGGCCTTGGGGACCAGCGCGGCCACGGAGTCGATGACGACTACCGCGATGGCGCCGGACCGGACCAGCATCTCGCAGATCTCCAGCGCGTCTTCTCCGGTATCCGGCTGGGATACAAGCAGGTCGTCGATATCTACGCCGATGCCCTTCGCATAGATGGGATCGAGCGCGTGCTCGGCATCGATAAAGGCAGCCTTGCCGCCCTGCTTCTGGGCTTCTGCGATGACGTGCAGCGCCAGCGTCGTCTTACCGGAAGATTCCGGCCCGTAGATCTCGATGATCCTTCCCTTGGGTACGCCGCCTACGCCGCAGGCGATGTCGAGGCTGATGGATCCCGTGGGGATCGCTTCGATATTTAATCTGGCGCTGTCATCTCCGAGGGACATGATGGAGCCCTTGCCGAAACGCTTGTCGATCTGTGCGATCGCCGCTTCCAGCGCCTTATCTCTTTCTGTTTTATTGACGTTTGTTGCCATCGATTCCTCCTTATAAAAAGAGAACATTTGTTCGTGCTTCTATCTTAGACCTAAAACGCTCCGCGGTCAAGCGTTTTTCGTAAAATAAGACTACCAGTATATGGTAACTATGTCAATGATTTATTAAACAAAACCTTGTAGATCTGCTTGAACATGTTGAAGCAGGCATCTCTGCGGATCCTGCCGCGGTCACCCTGCCGGAAGTGCTCGGACACGGTAACTTTGCCCTTGTACCAGACACCGATGTAATAGCGGCCCACTTCCTTCCCTTCGTCGGGATTGGGCCCTGCATTGCCCGTTACAGCTACGCACAGGTCGCATTTGGACTTCTTGTGCAGCCCTTCCGCCATCTCCGCTGCGCATTCGGGGCTGATGGCGCCGTACTTGTCCAACGTGGACTTATAGACGCCCAGCAGCTCCATCTTCGCGCGGTTGCTGTAGGTGACGCAGGATCTGTCGAAAAAGGCCGATACACCGGGCTTGTCGGTGACCCTGGCAGCGAACATGCCGCCGGTGATGGATTCGGCTGCCGCCAGCGAGATCATGTCCATGTGCAGGCGGTCCAGCACCACGTCCTCCAGGTCTTCATCGTCCACGGAGAACACGTAATTTCCGACCCGCTCCAGCACCTGCATCATCATGTCGTCCACGGCGTCGATGGCTTCCGCCCGGGTCTTTCTCTTGGAGGCGATGCGCAGCGTGCATTCCCCTTCCCCGGCATACGTCGCCAGCGTCGGATCGGTCTGGCCGTCGATCAGATCCATCAGTTCCGTTTCCAGGCGCGATTCGCCGATCTCCGTCGTGCGCAGATTTCTGTAATAGATGACGGCGTCCGCTCTGCGGACCAGCTCCGGCTTTACGAGATTCTCGAACATGGGCTTCATCTCCCGGGGCGGTCCCGGCATGGAGACGATCATCTTGCCTTCCTTTTCCAGCAGAAAACCCGGAGCCGTCCCGTTGGGATTCTCCAGGATCTGCGCGTGCTCCGGGAAGCACGCCTGTTTTAAATTGTTCTCAGTAAAGACGGAATGCCGCTTTTCGAAATGTTCTTTGAGTATCTTCGTCTGCTCCGGGAATTCCACGATGGTCTCCCCGAAATAGGAGGCGATCATCTCTTTGGTGAGGTCATCCTCGGTGGGTCCGAGCCCTCCCGTCGTAATGACGAGGTCGCAGTCGTGATACGCGTAGGCCAGCAGGTCCTTGAGACGGCCCGGATTGTCCCCCACAGTAAAGTGGTACATTACGTCGTGGCCGATCAGGCGCAGCTGCTCGCTCAGATACTGTGCGTTCGTGTTGAGAATGGAACCGAAGAGGATCTCGGTCCCAACGGTAAGAATAGCGCTTTTCATGATTATTCCTTAAATACCTGCTTGTTCTGTACGATGTATTCGACGCCGCTGTAGACGGTCATCACGAGGCTGGCCCACAGGAAAACGGTGGCCAGCGTGTTGAGCACCGGGTGAACGCTGCGCAGGATCAGCAGAGGCACGGCGATCATCTGCAGCACGGTCTTGATCTTGCCGCTCATGCCGGCCGCGATGACGATACCGTTGGCCGCTGCCACGGTGCGCATGCCGGATACGGCGAATTCCCGCAGCAGGATGATGATGAGCATCCAGGAAGGAACGGCTCCGTCCTCCACCATGAGGCAGAAGGCGGAATACACCAGGATCTTGTCCGCCAGCGGATCCATGATCTTGCCGAAGTTGGTGATCAGGTTATATTTTCGTGCGATCTTGCCGTCAAGCATGTCCGTCAGGGACGCCAGGATAAAGATGATGAAGGCCGGGATAAACAGGCCTCTCATGTACAGAACAACGAAAACAGGTACGGCGATGATGCGCGCCAGCGTCAGTTTATTTGGCAGGTTCATAATACTCTCCCGATAAATCGTAATCGAATGCGTCGGTAATTTTGACCCGGACAAAGGTGCCGGGCGTGAGCCCCGCAGGCCCCGTAAACAGCACGCCGTCGTCGATCTCCGGCGCGTCGTATTTCGTGCGGCCGCTGTAGGAGCCGTCTTCAAAGACTTCTTCCACCAGTACGTCCATGGTCTGACCGACATATTTCTGGTTGTTTTCCAGCGAGATCTTCTGCTGCAGCGCCATGATCTTATCGGCCCGGCGCAGTTTTACGTCGCTGCGCACCTGATGGTCCATCCGCGCGGCTGCCGTTCCCTCTTCCTTGGAATACGGGAAGACGCCCAGCCGGTCGAACTTCATCTCGTCCACGAAATCCATCAGCTGCTCGAACTCCTCCTTCGTCTCGCCGGGGAATCCGGTGATGAGGGTCGTGCGGATGACGATATCCGGTATCTGTTTACGTAATTCTGTTATCGTAGCCCGGATACTCGCTTCCGTGGATTTGCGGTTCATGGCCTTGAGAACTCTGTCCACACTGTGCTGGATGGGAATGTCCAAGTAGTGGCAGATCTTCGGTTCGGTCTTGATGGTCTCGATCAGTTCCGGGGTTATCTCGTCTTCGTAGCAATACATCAGACGGATCCACCGGAATCCATCGATACGGCACAGATCGTGCAGCAGCTGCGGCAGCAGATAGTCTGTCTTCAGATCTCTGCCGTAACCCGTCACGTCCTGGGCGATCACGACCAGTTCCTGCACGCCTTCTTTCGCCAGTTGCCTCGCTTCTGCCAGGATGGCTTCCGGCTTTCTGCTGCGGTAACGGCCCCGGATAAAGGGAATGGCGCAGTACGTGCAGATATTGTTGCAGCCCTCCGCGATCTTGATGGACGCGGAAACGCCGCCGGAGAACTTCCGCGGAAGCTCCTCGTAGGTCTTTTCCGCGGGATTGGCGGCGATGCGGGCCTTTTCCAGGTTCCGGACGATCTCCGGCAGTTTCCGGTAATCGTTGACCCCGAGAAAGAAGTCCACTTCCGGCATCTCTTGGGCCAGTTCCTTCGCGTAGCGCTGGGACAGACAGCCGGAGACGATCAGCTTCTGCCCTTCCTTCTTCTCCCGGATGAGGTCGAAGATCGTCTCGATGGACTGCTCCTTGGCGTCGTGGATAAAGCCGCAGGTGTTCACCATCAGGATGTCCGCTTTGGAGGGGTCATCCGTTTCGGTAACTCCGATCCCGTCCAGCAGTGCCAGCGCGTTTTCGGAGTCCACCGTATTCTTTTCGCAGCCTAAGGTTTTAATAAATACTTTCATAATATGTTTTACTTTTCATGATCTGTTTTCTCTCGGACACGCTTTCGCTCTGGGGGTACCCCCACGCAGCGGGCCCTCGTCGGAGCCTGTAGTCTCCTCCTCGCACTAAGCTCTGGCTTCGTCTTGCGACTCGCCAATCGCTAAGTGCCGACGGCCCCCAATGGTCCTCGACGAAAACAGATCATGAAACAAATCCATTAATTATTCTTTTGCTAAATCTTTATTTTAAACTATTAATTATTTGCTCGTAATCTTTCATACTTAATGTGGGTTTCCGATATCCTAAAAGTGATGGAGGTCCTAGAAAACCTTTATCAATCATTTTTGCAAATAGCTCTTTCGCTGTGGTTCGATCAATATTTAGAGTTTTAATCAATGTATTAACTGAGGTATAACCTAAACTTACGGCAGAATAAATAGCTTGTTCAAATAAAGATAATTCTTCCTCATTTTCATCAACTTGATTCAGAGAATCATCTGTATCAGAACACTGATTCTCATATTCTTCCGATTGAATTAGATAATCATCTGCTTCAGAGCTTATCTTCTTATATTGCTCTACCGAGATCCAAACTATTCTCGGCCTTGACCCGTCAGCAGGTCCTACGATGCCGCGCTCTTCCATCATGTCGATGAGTCTCGCCGCCCGGTTGTAGCCGATGCGGAAACGTCTCTGCAACAATGGTACCGTAGCCTCTTCCGCTCTAACGACACATTCGATGGCGTCTGCTAAAAGATCATCTTCATCAGTATACTGTTCGTCAAAACCATAGGAACGTTTCTCGATCTTCTTTAGAATGTCTTCGCTGTTATATTGATAAGATTTAACATCTCCTTGGCTTTGTCCGATAGAGATTTCCTCGACCTGTCTGTTCTGTTCTAAAAGATACCAGGTTACATTTAAAATATCTTCTTCAGAAGTAAAACAGCCTTGTAAATGTTGTAGGCTCATCCCGCCTGCAGGACGATATAACATATCTCCTTTACCTACAAGTTCCTCAGCCCCGCCTGCATCCAAAATGGATCTTGAATCCCATATTCCCGGTAAAGCAAAAGAAACTCTAGCTGGAATATTTGCTTTAATTGTTCCTGTAAGAATGCTTGAAGACGGCTTTTGAGTTGCAATGATCATATGAATACCACATGCCCGTCCCATTTGTGCAATTCTACAAACAGAATCTTCGACGCTGATCTCCGCATTCATCATCAAATCCGCAAAATCGTCAATAATAATTACGATTCTAGGCATACGTTTATAATCTTCGCCATTTGCCGAAACGATATCATTATAGCTATTTAAGTCACGAGCACCCTCTTCATTAATTCTTTCGTATCGCTCTTGCATTTCGCCCACAACCCAACCTAGGGCTGCGGATGCTTTGGTTGGATTTGTTATTACGGGAGTGAGTAAATGCGGAATTCCACGATATAATGTCAACTCAACTCTTTTTGTATCAATTAACAATAGCTTTACTTCATCAGGTCTGGCTTTGTATATAAACGATAGGATGGCGGAGTGAAGAAAAGAACTTTTTCCTGATCCTGTAGTTCCGGAAACCAGAAGATGAGGCATTTGAGATAAATCTGCTACAACTGGCTCATCCGATAAAGACTTTCCTAAACATATTGTTGTTTTGGATTTACTATTTTTAAATGCATTAGTATCAATGACATCTCTTAATCTAATCACATCTGGATGCTTTTTCAAAACATCAATCGCAACAACACCTTTCTCCAAAATAGGTTCGATTGTTACTGAATATGCATTTAAAGCAATTTGCAATTCCCCAGCGAGGCTTTTAATCTTTGAGATTTTTACGCCTCTTTCCAATACTACTTCATAACGTGTGAGAGAAGGCCCTGGAATTATATTGGAAAGAGAAACGTTTACTTTATATTCTGCTAATATATCAATAATATACTCAGCCACGTCACTGGCAGAATTTGGATTATTACTATTCTGTCTTACACCAACTGTTAACAAATCAATTGGCGGATAAGTATACATAGACATATTCAAATACAAAAATAATATTTGCGTGGCGATGATCCTGAAGAGGACCATCGGGGGCCGCCGGTGCTTAGCGATTGCCGAGCCTAAAGGCGAAGGCAGAGCTTAGCACGAGGAGGAGACTACAGGCTCCGACGAGGCACCGCTGCGTGGGGGTACCCCCGTGAGCGAGAGCGTGTCCGATGAAGGATCATCGCCATGCATAAACGTTTAGAATATCTCTTTGGGCACACCATCGTCTTCGGGTGCGCTCTCGCTTTCCAACTGTTCGAATTGTTCGACGGACAGCAGCACCTTGCGGGGTCTGGAGCCATCCGCAGGGCCTACGATGCCTCGCTCTTCCATCATGTCGATGAGTCTTGCCGCCCGGTTATAGCCGATGCGGAAACGCCGCTGCAGCATGGAAACGCTGGCCTGTTCGGCTCTTACCACGCATTCGATGGCGTCGGCCAGCAGGTCGTCTTCCTCGCTGCCCGGGTCATCCTTGGATCCGGATCCGTTTCCGGAGGCCGATGCACTTCTTTCCATCGCCTTCAGGATGTCCTCGCTGTTGTACTGGAAGGCGTTCGGTTCAGCTGCCGTGCCCTCTTCTGCAGCTTCCTTCGCCGCCTTCAGGGCCTTGTCCTGTTCGACCAGGTAGTCGATCACGGCCTTGATCTCCTCGTCGGAGACCCAGCAGCCTTGCACGCGCTCCGGTTTTGCCATGCCCTGGGGATAATAGAGCATGTCGCCGTGACCCAGCAGCTTTTCGGCGCCCGTCATATCGAGGATGACGCGGGAGTCGATGCCGTTGGATACGGACAGTGCGATGCGGCTCGGCACGTTGGCCTTGATGACGCCCGTCAGGATATCCGTGGACGGTCTCTGCGTTGCGATGACCATGTGGATACCGGCAGCACGGGCTTTCTGCGCCAGGCGGCAGATGGAATCTTCCACGGAGTTCTGGGCGGTCATGATGAGGTCCGCCAGCTCGTCGATGATGATGACGATCTGCGGCATCACCTTATAGTCTTCGCCGTTGGCCCGGACAGTCTCGTTGTAGCTCTCCAGGTCGCGGACGCTCTCTTCCATAAACTTGTTGTAGCGCTCTTCCATCTCGCCCACGGCCCAGCCCAGTGCGGCGGAAGCCTTATCCGGCTTGGTCACCACGGGGATGAGCAGATGCGGAATGCCCTTATAGCCGCTGAGTTCGACGGATTTCGGGTCGATCAGGATGAGTTTGACCTCGTCCGGCGTCGCCTTGTACAGCATGCTGAGGATCATGGAGTTCTGGCAGACGGATTTACCGGAACCTGTGGTGCCTGCGATCAGCAGGTGCGGCATCTTCTTGAGGTCCGCCACGATGCAGTCGCCGCCGACGTTCTTGCCCAGACCCACGGAGATCTTGGACTTCGCGTTCTGGAATTCCTTGGACTCCAGAACTTCGCGCAGCAATACGGGGCTGGATTTGTCGTTGGAGATCTCGATGCCCACGGCGGCCTTGCCGGGGATCGGCGCCTCGATACGCAGGGATTTTGCTCTCAGGTTGAGTGCTAAGTCGTCCTGCAGGGATACGATGCGGGAGATCTTGACCCCGGGAGCCGGCTTGACTTCGAACCGGGTGACCGTGGGTCCCTTGATCATGTTTTCTACAGTGGCGGATACGCCGAAGGATGCCAGCGTCTCTTCCAGGACCCGCGCGAGTTCCTGGATCGCCGCGCCGTCGTTCGACTCTTTCTGCGCAGCCGGCTTGTTCAGCAGATCCAGCGGCGGCAGTTTATAGACCGGTGCCGGCGGTGCTGCCGGGGTCACAGGAGCAGGTGTCTGGCTGGCGGAAAGACCCGTCTTCGGATCCTTTTCCATGGCGCCGTGCTTAGACGCCGTCTGCTTCGCCGGTTTTTTCAGAAGAGGCGGTGCTGCTTCTTCCGCAGCTGTCCGCACTAAGGTCTTTGCGGGTTCCTCGTGAGAGACTTCCTGCGGGATAAACGATCCTGTATATTCCGGCTCCTCCGCCTTGGCGGGACGTTCTCCGTTCAGACCGTAGCCCTCCTTGATGGGACCGTCCTGTCCGAACAGTGTGTTGTCATTCATGTAGTCCAGGATCTGCTTCTGTCCGCTGGTCACCGCTGCCTCCGGGTTGTCGGCAGACTTGCGGCCGATGGATTCCGGCGTAAAGTTCGGGTTGAATACGGGCAGCTCCGGCTCGGGTTCCGGAATGGGTTCGGGTTCCGACTCGATGACCGCAGGCACGGGCATCGTGGTCTTCAGGGATTCTCCGGAAGTAGGATGCACATCTCCCTGCGTATATTCCGCAGCGTTGGATTTCTTGGCGGCAGCTTCTCTCTGCTTCGCCATCTCCTCCATAGCCAGCTGGTGCTCTTCTTCTTTTCTCTCCCGTTCCCGTTCGAGAATGAGTTCGTTCGCGGCTTTCTGCGCCTGACGGGTATTCCGGACAGCTGCCCGCTTGATCTTCATGTTGTCGAAAAACACGGAGATCGGCGTATCGATGATGAACATCAGCGTAATGACGATGCCGCAGATCGCGATGATGCGCATGCCGATGATCCCCGCCAGTTTGTTCAGCAGCGTGCCGGCCACAGCGCCGAAGACGCCGATGTTCATAGTTTCGGACTTATAAGCTTCGCGGATCAGGTCTCCGCTGAGTTCCGTGCCCAGTCCCTCGTACAGCGACGCGTTGAACATGCAGATGCAGATGAACAGCGCCAGCAGACAGATGAGCGAACGCACCGTCAGGTAGCTGGTCTTGTTCAGGAAGATCAGAATGCCGTAAAGGATGAGGAAATACGCCAGGATGTAGGCGACCCGGCCGAAGATGCCGAACATCACAGCTTTTGTTACGTGACCCAGGGCACCGATCAGATTCGTGTGAAGACTGAGCACCACCAGCACGCCTAAGGCGATGATGACGATGGCCCAGATCTCGTCGTGAAGCCGTTTGCTCTTATGCAGCTTTTCGGCTTCTGCCAGCTCCTTTTCCTTGATCTTCTGTTTCTCTTCCGCAGCCTTGCTCTTGGGCTTTGCCGAAGAGGTCTTGGAAGTGCTTGTTTTCGTTTTCTTTGTTTCTGCCATTTATTTATATCCTTTCAGAAAGAACATAATCATACAGAATAAATTATAGCACAATCCCTTGTGCTTTGGAATAACTTAACAATCAAAGTGTAGTGATATATAATGTTCGCAAAGCGAGGTAAACGACAATGAAACAATACAAACGCCCCGACGAAGGCCTCGGCTTTCTGATGCAGTACGAAAACGTGGCCTGGTATGAAGACGGCGCGGTCCGCATCCTGGACCGGCGCATCTACCCCATCCGCACCGAATTCGTTACCTGCAGGCGCCACGAAGAAGTGGCCAAGGCTATCGCGGATATGGTAACCCAGAGCGGCGGCCCTTATACGGCAGCATCCATGGCCATGGTGCTGGCCTGCTTCGAATCGGAAGGCATGACCCGGGATGAACGGGTCACCTACCTGGAAAAGGCCTCTTACACCCTCTCCCATGCCCGCCCCACCACTTCGGCCAAGATGCAGATGTACACAGGGCGCGTGCTGGAGGCTGCGAAAAAGGCGATGGATGCAGGGGCGCAGGGCCCGGAGGTGACCCTCGCAGCTCGCGCGCAGGCTCTGGAAGACCTGGACAAACGCTACGCGAAGTCCGTCCCCATCGGCCGCCTGATCGCAGACAAGATCCCCGATGGAGGCTCCATCCTCACCCAGTGCTGGGCGGAACTGGACATCGCCATGGTGCTGCGGGCGATCCGGGAACAGAATAAGGACGTAAAGGTGTTCTGCGCCGAGACCCGCCCCTATTTCCAGGGAGCACGCCTGACCGCCAGCTGCGCGGTGGAGATGGGCTTCGATGTGACGGTCATCTCCGACAACATGCCCGCATACACCATGAAGACCAAGGGCATCGATCTGTTTACGAGCGCTGCGGACGTAACGACCTGCGACGGCTACATCGTAAACAAAGTAGGCACCTTCCAGATCGCGCTGGCCTGCCGCTACTACGGCGTGCCTTATATCGCAGCGGGAAATCCTAATCCGGCCCATCCGTCCATCGATTCCGTCACGATCGAGGAACGCGATCCCGAGCTTACGCTGCACGCCATGGACATCAAGCTGACGAAGGACGGCGTAAAGGGCTACTACCCCGCCTTCGACATCACCCCGCCGGAATATGTGACGGCCATTGCGACGGACAAGGGGCTGTTTAAGCCGGTGGATCTGCATCACTATTTCGATCAATAAGGAGGCAACCATCATGTATACGACTCAGACCGCCATTGAATATATCCAAAAGAATCTGTCCGGCTTTTTCGGAAAAGATGCACAGCTGAAAGCGTCCGAACTCTCCGACGGCAACATCAATTTCGTGTTCCGGGTGGAAGACGAAAACGGCAAGTCCCTCATCATCAAGCACGCCGAGGATACGCTGCGGGTCAACCCCAACCGTCACATCGGTTTCGACCGCAGCAAGATCGAGTGCGAGGTGTTAAAGCTGCAGCGGGAATACTGCCCTGCCCTCATCCCCGAAGTCTATCTGTACGACGAGACGGAGCACAACATCGTCATGGAGGATATGAAGGGTTACGAGAACCTGCGCTACGAGCTTTGTGACCATAAGATCTTCCCGAACCTTGCCAAAGACGTGGCAGAATTCTGCGGCAAGGCCCTCATCGGGTCCACTGACATGGTCGTGGGTGCGGAAAAGAAAAAAGAACTGGTGAAGCGCTACACCAACCCGAAGCTCTGTGAGATCACGGAGCGGCATGTGCTCACCGAGCCCTATTACGAGGATCTGGACGATAACGGGGTCACAGAGGAAAACGACGAATTCATGCGCACCTGGATCTACGGCAGCGAAGAGCTGCACGCCAAGGTGGGCATGCTGAAGGCGCTGTTTGAGACCAAGGCACAGGCTCTGCTCCACGGCGACCTGCACACCGGCTCCATCTTCGTGACCCCGGACAAGACCTGCATCTTCGACCCGGAATTCGCCTTCTACGGCCCCATCGGCTACGACACGGGCAACTTTATCGCCAACATGATCTTCGCCTATGCCAACGGCCTTTATACCATGGAAGATGGCTCCGAAAAGACGGAGTACCTGGAGTGGATCCTGGACACGATCGAGGAGTTCTGCGGCCGTTTCGTCGAAAATGCGAAGCAGCTGATGCGGGAAAAGTCCACGGACCGTCAGATGCGATCTGAAGCCTTCTTCGACCTGTATCTGGAAGACATCTTCAAGGATCAGGCGGGCTTTGCCGGAACGGAGCTCATCCGCCGCGTCGTCGGGACCTCCAAGGTGAAGGACATCAAGTCCATCGAGGACGAAGTGCAGCGCGCCAAGGCTGAGCACCTTTGCATGACCGCCGGCATGAAATTCGTAATGGATCCGGAATCCATGACTACCGGCAGATCCTATACCGATTATCTGCGCACCTTCTCCGATGTCGTAGATTTTGAAGGATAAAACTTTATAAAAATCATTAAAAAAGCCACGAGCGTTGAATACCGGTCGTGGCTTTTAATTTAGTTTATTATCTAGTCTAAGATCGTCTTCTTCTGCGCAGAAGCCGCGTAATCCGCGACGAACTTCATGGAGTTCTGCTTGTTCACCAGGGTCCCCATGCCGCGCATGCAGCCGTCCGGGCAGCACATGCCTTCGATGATGTTGCCGTCCAGCTTGCCTACCTTCGCCTTCATCAGCGCTGCTCTGCATTCTTCGATGCCGTTGCAGATGACAGGCTTGACTTCGAAGTCTTCCCTTCCCATCTCCTTCACAGCCTGGGCTACGGACGCCGCTACGCCGCCGCTCTTGCAGTAGGCTCTGCCGAAACTGCTGCCGTCCTGCAGATCCGTGGATTCCAGTTCGGAGAGCACGATATCCTTGGAATCGAACAGCGCCTGCAGCTCGAAGAACGTCAGAACGTGGTCGATATAATCCTTAGAGCAGTCCTTCTTGCGTTCGTATTTCTTGGCCATGCAAGGTCCGATGAACACGACCACGGCGTTCGGATCCGCTTCCTTGATCGCCTTGCCGGTATAGGCCATGGGAGACAGCGTGTGGCTGACGTACTTGTCCAGTTCCGGGAACTTTACGTGGATATACTCCACGAACGCCGGGCAGCAGGACGTGGTGAGGAAGCCCTTCTCCAGCAGTTCCGCCGCTTCCGTGCGGGCCGTTTCGTCCGCACCCTTCGCAACTTCCACCACTTCGTCGAAGCCGACCTTCTTGATGGCGGTATAGACCTGTTCGGTCGTTCCGCCGGGGAACTGGGCCGAAACCGCCGGCGCCACGATGGCATAGACCTTGCGGCCGTCATTTGCCTTAATCTGCCGGATGACCTTTACGATGGCGGAAATGTCGTTGGGAGCGCCGAACGGGCAGTGATACACGCACTGGCCGCAGACGATGCATTTCTCCTGGTCAACGACCGCTTCGCCGGTCTCCGCCATATGGATGGCGCCCGTGGGGCACACCTTTTCGCAGGGGCGCTGCAGGTTGATGATGGCGCCGTACTGGCAGGCCTGGGAGCAGCGGCCGCATTCGACGCAGCGGCTCTTGTCGATGTGGCTGTGACCCCGTTCATCGATGGCGATGGCGTCTCTGGGGCAGGCTTCGCGGCAGTTGTGCGCAAGGCACCCGCGGCAAAGATCCGTTACCATGTAGCCGGCCTTCGGACATTCGTCGCAGGCGATATCCACCACCTGGATCGTGTCGTTGTGGCCATGGTATTCGCCGATACCCATGCGCATGCGGTCCGCCACGATGGCTCTGTCCTTGTAGATGCAGCAGCTCATGGGCGGTTCACCCTTCTTGATGACGGATCCTGCGATGTCGTTGAACACGGTGAACGGATCGTGGTCCTCCCAGATTGCCCGGGCCAGCTCTCTTAAAACCTTGTATTTGATAACTTCTACTTTATTTTCAAACTTCTTCTGGGGCATATTACAGCCTTTCTGCGATGGCTTTTTCCACCTGGCCCATCAGCTTCGCCATACCTTCGTCGTTTTCGATGATGACGTCGGAACGTTCCATCTTCTCTTCTTCGCTCATCTGCAGTTTGATGCGGGAGCGGATCTCTTCTTCCGTTAAGCCGTCCCGGACTTCGATGCGCTGGATGCGGATGTCTTCCGGCGCCGTAACGAGCCAGACTTCCTGGACATACTTGTCCCAGCCGGCTTCGAACAGGAGCGGCACGTCGAAGAACATGACCTTCTTCTCTCCGCCCAGCTCAAGGCTGTGGAACTTCGCCATGGCGCGGACCAGGATGGCGGTCTGTACCAGTTCGTTGAGGCGATGGGTCTTCCACTTATCGCCGAAGACGAGCCTTGCCAGCGTTCTGCGGTCCAGCGTGCCGTCTTCATTGATGATCTCGATGCCGAATTCCTTGACCAGCATGCGGAGGAGAGGTTCGCCCTTCGCTGTCACTTCTCTGCCGATTGCGTCGGCGTCCAGAACGATATATCCTTTATCTCTCAGAATGTTTGCCACCGTGCTCTTGCCGGAGCCGATGCCCCCTGTTAATCCAAATATCATTTCATTACCTCTTTCTTATCTATTTTTATTTCAATTCGTACCAGTTTTGGCCTACGTTTAAGTCTACATCCAGTTTTACGTCCAGGCAAGCGGCGTTTTCCATGCTTTCCCGCAGGATGCGCTTTGCCTCTTCTTCTTTTGCTTTCGGCACCCGCAGGATGAGTTCATCGTGGATCTGCAGGATGAGCTCCGCTTCGGGGCACTGTTTGCGGAGCGCTTCTTCCGTGCGGATCATGGCGAGTTTGATGATATCCGCTGCCGTTCCCTGGATGGGCGTGTTCATTGCGAGGCGTTCGCCCAGCTGGCGCACCATATACTGCGACGCGTGGATCTCGGGCACGCTGCGGCGTCTGCCGTATAGCGTGCGGATCTCCCCTGTAGCCTTGCAGTCCGCGATGCAGCCGTCCATGAACTGCTTTACACCCGGGAAGCGGTGGAAATAATCGGAGATATACTGTTCCGCCTGCTTCCTCGTGATGGAAAGCTCTTCGGAGAGGCCGAAGCCGCTCATGCCGTAGATGACCCCGAAATTGACTGCCTTTGCGTTCGATCTCATGAGCGGGGTCACTTCATCCTGGGGCACGCCGAACACCTTGGCCGCCGTTTCCCGGTGAATGTCCAGTCCTTCGTTGAACGCTTCGATGAGCGTGGGATCCTTGGACATGTGGGCAAGCACCCGCAGTTCGATCTGGGAGTAGTCGGCACCCATCAGCACCGTATCGCCGCTGCCGGAGGTAAAGACCTTGCGCAGCTGTCTTCCGAGTTCCTGACGGACTGGGATGTTCTGCAGGTTGGGCTCCGTGCAGCTGATGCGCCCCGTTGCCGTAACAGTCTGCTGGAAATGCGCATGGATGCGGCCGTCAGAACCGATCAGGGGCAGCATGCCTTCCACATAGGTGCTGTTGAGCTTGGACAGCGTGCGGAATTCCAGCACTTTTTCGACGATGGGATAGTCCGGCGCCAGCTTTTCCAGGATCTCGGCGTTCGTGGAATAGCCTTTTTTCGTCTTTTTACCGGCAGGCAGACCCAGTTTTTCGAACAGAATGTTGCCCAGCTGCATCGGGGAATTGATGTTGAATTCTTCTCCGGCCAGATCGTAGATCTCCCGGACGAGCACGTCGATGCGGACTTTCAGCTCTTTTCCGAAGTCCGCCAGCGCTTCGCTGTCCACGTCTATGCCGTTCTTCTCCATTTCGGACAGCACTTTGCACAGGGGTAGTTCGATATCATAATATACTTTCTGTAAACTATTCTCTTCGATCCGGCTCTCCAGCAGCTTTCGCAGAGCCATCATGGCGCCAAATTTCAGGCCTGCGCTCTTTCTGGCTTCGTCGAAGGGGTCTGCAACAGCGGAAAAGAGATCGATCTGCGTCTCCTTCTCCTGCTGCGTTCCGGAAGCAATGTCCGTCTTTAATTCGGAGAATGCCAGATCGCGGAGCGTAGGCGTCTTGGCTGCGGGGTCCAGCACGTAGTATGCCAGCTGCAGGTCGCTGCCTGTTTCCATTGCGGACGTATCCACGCCACGGCTCTTCAGTACGTACCAGACCTTTTCCAGGCCGCAGCCGCACAGTTTAAGGGCTTTGCCCGACAGCAGCGCAAGATCTGCCAGACCCGTATAGACCGTTTTTGCGTCACAGATCTGCAGCAGATCCAGACTGGGCATCTCCTTGTGGTTTCCATCTGTCTCGAGGTCGATATAGATCTCCTGCCCGTCCTGCAGTCCGCGCAGCACGTCGTCTGTCAGCTCGCAGCTGTCCGGCTCTTTGATCTTGATCTGCTCCGGGTCATCCGAGACAGATCCCGGCGCAGCCTCTTCGCCCGGACCTTCTTCCATCAGTTTCTTCAGATAGGTCTTGAATTCCAGTTTCTGATACAGTTCGATAAGGCGGTTCCTGTCTTCTGCGCCGATGCGGCAATCTTCTATCGTATAGTCGACGGGAACGTTCGTGATGATCGTCGCCAGCCGTTTGCTCATCATGGCGGACTGGGCGCCGTCTTCGATCTTCTCCCGCAGTTTTGCATTTTCGATCTCGTCCACGTGGGCGATCATGTTCTCGATGCTGCCGAACTGCAGCAGGAGTTTCGTCGCCGTCTTTTCTCCGACGCCGGGAATGCCCGGAATGTTGTCGGACGTATCGCCCAGCAGGCCTTTATAATCGATGAATTGTTTATGATCGAAACCGTATTCTTCGATCATGGCGGCATCGTCGTATAGCTTGAATTCGGAGATGCCCTTCTTGGTGATGATAACGGACGTTTTGTCCGTCGCCAGCTGCAGGGCGTCCTTATCGCCGGTGATGATGAACGCGGGAACATTCGCCTCTTCCGCCATCTTCGCGGTGGTGCCGATGATGTCGTCCGCCTCGAATCCATCGATCTCGTACTGCTTTATCCCCATGGCGTCCAGTACGTCCTTCAGGACGGGAAGCTCCATAGCCAGTTCCAGCGGCATCTTCCGCCGCCCGGCCTTATACTCTCCGTACTCCAGATGCCGGAACGTCGGCGCTTTGCGGTCGTACGCCACCAGCATGTGGGTCGGCTGATAGTCTTTGCGTATCTTCTGAAGCATAGAAAGAAAGCCGTATACGCCTTGCGTATACAGCCCTTCTTTCGTCATCATCGGTCTCTGGATGGCATAGTAAGCCCTGTTTACCAGGCTGTTGCCATCGATTATAACGATTCTCTCTTCCATAAGATGCTCCTGACGTTTTCTTCGTTTATGGTCTGAGCGGCGGCTTCTTCCTCGCTCTCGTAAAAGTATACCATAAACTTTGTGCCATCAGGTACATCTTCCGCTTTCAATAGCTGGTAGCCGAATCCCTTGTCCTCGGCGGCAAAATCGGCAGCAAAACTCTCGTTCTGCATCGCAAGCGCCAACAGACTGCCCAGGATATCCTCCTGCGGTGTTTCGCCTTCTCCAGGTTCCCCTGGATCGGTCACCGGTTCTTCGCCTTCGACCGGATCTGTCTCCAGACCACCTGCGTATTCCGGGCCTTCCGCAGCAGGCGTTTCTTCATCTTCGATGACGTCTGTCGGCGTTTCGGGTTCCGGAGTGGCTGGCGTGGGTGCCGGCTGCGGAGCAGGCGGTTTCGGCGTGGTCTCGGCGCTCTGCACCGGCGGAGCAGGCGTTACGGCAGGCTGCGGATCTTCCGTCTGAACAGGGTCTTCTGCAGAGCCCTGCTCCGGATCCGGGGTGACCGCAGGATCTTCCCCGTCCTGGACGGGGTCATCCGGCTGCGCCAGAGGGATCTGACCGTCGTCGATCTCGACGTCGGCTACGTTTGTGGGGCCGCCCGGTACCGGGACGACAGGTTCTCCGCTTTGGGAGAGGGTATAGACGCCCAGAAGAACTGCAAATGCGGCTGCTGCAGCAGCATATCTCATCCAACTGCGGGATTGGAATACGTCGCGCAGACGTGAAAGGCTAAGCAAAGGCGCAGGTCTCTCCTCTCTTTTCGCCTCAGCTTCGGCTTCTTCTTCCATTCTGGCGAGCCTCATGATCTTGGCAGCATCAAAATGCAGATCCTTGGGGACCTCGACGGGATCGATCGTCTTGAGCGTTTCGTCTATTAAATTATCAAGTCTCAAATCGTCCATCTTACCTGTTAGACGTCCCAGATCGAACTTTGTTCCATGGTTTGCAATAAAATTTCTTTTAATTTTTGTTTCGCCCGGTTCAGCCTGGATTTTACCGTTCCCGGTTCCAGATCCAGAACATCCGCCAGCTCTTCGTAGCTGAGCCCCTGAAATTCCCTCAGGATGATGATGTTCCGGGCCTCCTCGGGCAATTGCCTGATGGCGTCCGTCACCGCCTTTTGCCTCTCTTTCTTGAGGATCTGGGCTTCGGTGCCGGGCCCGGTATCGACGAGATCGTAATGCTCGTCGATGTCCTCGTGCCCGTAGTTGTTTTTTCGTTTTCTCAGTTCGTCCAGACAACAGTTGATGAGGATTCGCGTAAACCAGGTCTCGAAACTGCTGTCTCCTTTGAATGACCCCAGATTGCGGTACATTTTGATGAATGCTTCCTGCATCACGTCCCGGGTGTCGGCATCGTTCTCCATGTAACGGAAGGCAACGGAATAGCCGGTATTCTGGACACGAGAAATAAGGGAAGCGAATGCGTCCTCGTCTCCCTTCTTTGCTCTCTCTATTGTCCTTTTCAGCTCAAAATCCATGCCTTAACGAAGAAGCCCAGGGTGCCGTCAGACTTTAATTCACGCCCTATCGATAGATAGGTGGGTCTCCTGCGGTCCGTTTTCTGCCTTCCACTGCAATGGAGGCCTGACATACACGCGGACGCGACATCCGGAATCCCAATGTGAAACTGTAGGTTGAATTAAGAGTCTTAACGAACACCCCAGGACATCAGGTCATTATTCGTACAGATCTATGGTGCAGTTTGTATAGACCTTCTGGACGTCATCGTCGTCCTCGAGGATCTCGATCATCTTCTTGAGGCTCTTGATGGCGGATTCATCGGTAGGCGTGCTCTCTACAGAGGGCACCATTTCGACGTCGGCTTCCATGGGTTCGATCCCGGCAGCCTTCAGCGCGTCGTTTACGTCGTTAAAGACGTCGGGCTCGCAGGTGACTTCGAAGCTGTCTTCGTACTCGACGATATCATCCGCACCGGCTTCCAGTGCAACTTCCATCAGCTGATCTTCCGTTACGCCCGTTTCCTTATCGAATACGAAGACGCCTTTGCGGGAGAACATGTAGGAAACGCATCCGGGAACGCCGAAGTTTCCGTTATATTTATCGAAGGCGTGCTTTACGCTTGCCGTCGTTCTGTTCCTGTTATCGGTGAGGGTCTCTACGATGACGGCCACGCCGCCCGCGCCGTAACCTTCGAACGTAACGGTCTCGTAAGACTCGCCGCCCAGTTCGCCGGTGCCCTTCTTAATGGCTCTGGTAATGTTGTCGTTGGGCATACCGATGCCCTTGGCCTTATCGATGGCCTGTCTCAGCGAGGGGTTGTAATCGGGATCTCCGCCCGCCTTCGCTGCTACTGTGATCAATCTTGCGTACTTGGTGAATACCGCAGCTCTCTTGGAATCCTGAGCCGCCTTTCTGCCTGCTATCGTACCGTGTCTACCCACTGGTATCACTCCTTCCTATATTTCTGCGTTTATATTACCACAATCCTTAAACTATGTGCAACTTTACTTTGTTCCCGCCGCGTGCTATATTAAATAAGTTAATTGAATCACAGGATCTTCCGGGTGACCCGCACAGCGTCCGCTGTCCGGGCAAAGAGGGAATCGGGTGAAAATCCCGAACGATCTCGTCACTGTAATTGCAGAGTGCAGAGCTATGGTTGCCACTGGCGTATGCCGGGAAGGCTGCTCTGCGCAAAGACGCATCAGTCAGGAAACCTGCCCGGGATTTACTGCCAGGAAAGCTTTTCGCTTCCCGACCACGAGGAATTGGTCCGCATCCTGATTGTTTTTCTGATTTTAACCATGTTCCTCGCGGGCATGGTTATTTATTTTGGAAAGGTAAAATAATGAAACATAAATGGATTCTCTGGGTCACCTGTTTCGCGCTGATCCTCGGCATGTGCACTGCCTGCAGCAGCGGCGGAGTCGCAGAGCAAGCACAGACGGCGGAACATACCCTGACCGGCCATATGGACCTGCAGTATGCGCAGGAATTCACCGTCGACTATTACTCCGACGGCACTGCCTATATCCTGATCCATGGAGAGTTCCCCTTCCTGCTGGTACCGGAAGGCGTTACCGTCTCCGACGAAGTCATCGGTGATGCCGTGGTCATTCAGCAGCCGCTCAACAGCATCTACCAGGCCTCTTCCGCCATGGTGGATCCGTTCCTGCAGATCGGTGCCCTGGATAAGATCCGTATGACCAGTACAGATGAGAACAACTGGGCCATCCCTGAGGTGCTCGCTGCCCTCGCGGACGGCAGTATGCGCTTCGTCGGGAAATACAGCGCACCGGATTTCGAGATGATCCTGACGGAAGGATGCGATTTCATCATGGAAAACACCATGATCTATCACACGCCGGAGATCAAGGAAAAGCTCGAATCTCTCGGCTTCCCCGTCATGGTGGAATACTCCAGCTATGAACCCCATCCCCTGGGCAGGCTGGAATGGATCAAACTGTGCGGCCTTCTCGTCGGCAAATACGACGAAGCCGAAACGTTCTATAACGAGCAGCTGGCTCTCGCCGGAAATCTGCAGGAAGTACAGACCGATAAGACCGTCGCCTATTTCCACATCAGCTCCGTCGGCGCAGCCGTCGTCCGCAAGCCCGGCGACTACGTCTCCAAGATGATCGAGCTGGCCGGCGGCCATTACGTATTCGATCACATTGACGGGCAGGACGATAATGCCCTTTCCACCATGAACATGCAGATGGAATCCTTCTATGCCGGTGCTAAGGATGCGGATATCCTCATCTACAACAGCACGATCGTGGAAGGCATGGATACGATCGAAGAACTGCTGCAGACCAGCAGCCTGCTGGCGGATTTTAAGGCGGTTCAGAACGGCGACGTCTGGTGCACCGAACACGATCTGTTCCAGAGGAGTTCCGCGATCGCCGGAATGATCAAAGACTTCAATGCGGTCATCACCGATACGGCGTTATCCGACCAGCTGACGTTCCTGCACAAACTGAAATAGATAGAAGAAAGGCTCTCGTTTTGGAAAAAAGAAGGATACGGTATACGACCTGCTTTATCGCTTTAGGCATCTGCCTGCTGGTGCTGCTGGTCTTAAACTGCATGATCGGCAGCTCCCGGATCGGGATCAGCACCGTGCTGAACGCCCTGTTCCATCCCGCCGCCGGAGAGACAGCGACAGGCATCATCTGGAATATCCGTCTGCCCCGTCTTTTAACGGCTGCGCTCCTGGGCGGCGCTTTGGCCGTCGCAGGTTTTCTGCTGCAGACGTTTTTCGGGAATCCTATCGTCGGACCCTTTGTTCTCGGTATTTCATCCGGCGCAAAACTGACGGTGGCGCTCACCATGATCTTCTTCCTGAGCCGCGGTATCGTCATGGGCTCCCTGGCGCTTATCTTTGCCGCCTTTCTCGGATCCCTGCTCAGCATGGGTGCTATCCTGCTTGTCTCGAACCGTCTGCACAGCGTCGCCATGCTGGTGCTGTGCGGCGTCATGATCGGCTACATCTGTTCCGCCATCACCGACATCGTCGTGGCATTTGCCGACGACTCCAATATCGTAAACCTGCATAACTGGTCGATGGGAAGTTTCTCCGGGATGGATTGGAGCGGTGTTAAGGTCTGCACGATCGTCGTTCTTGCCGGATTTGCCTGCGCTTTTCTGCTGTCGAAACCCATCGGCGCTTTTCAACTCGGGGAAGACTATGCGAGAAATATGGGTGTCAATATTAAACGGTTCCGCGTACAGCTCATTCTTTTATCCAGTATTCTGTCCGCAACGGTAACGGCTTATGCCGGCCCGATCTCCTTTGTCGGTATCGCGGTCCCCCATCTCATCAAGAATCTGTTCGGAACGACGAAACCGATCATCGTTATCCCCGCCTGTTTCCTGGGCGGCGGTATGTTCTGCCTGCTGTGCGACCTGATCGCCCGTACGATGTTCGCGCCGGCGGAACTGTCCATCAGTTCCGTGACCGCTGTCTTCGGCGTACCTGTCGTCATCTGGATGCTGCTCACACGGCAGAAGAAAAAGAACTAGGAGGATCCCATGGCGGAAGAAATTCTCAGAACAGAAAAACTGAACGTGGGATACGGGCAGCATGTCGTCGTAAACGATGTGGAGATCAAAGCGTATGCCGGACAGATCCAGACGCTCATCGGACCCAACGGCGCCGGCAAATCCACGATCTTAAAGACTCTCATCCGGCAGATCGCGCCCTTAAGCGGCAAAGTTTATCTGCGGGATACCGATGTGTATACCCTGTCGGAAAAGCAGATCGCGCAGCAGGTCTCCGTCGTCCTAACGACGCGTCCCAACGTGGAACTCATGACCTGCCGGGACATCGTCTGCTCCGGCCGCTACCCTTTTACCGGCAGTCTGGGGATCCTCTCCGCAAAAGACCAGGAGATCGTGGATGAATCCATGGAACTGGTGCGAATCAGCGATCTGGCGGAAAAGGACTTCAACAACATCAGCGACGGCCAGCGGCAGCGTGTGATGCTCGCCAGAGCCATCTGCCAGCAGCCGAGACTGCTCATTATGGACGAACCGACTTCGTTTCTGGATATCAAACACAAACTGGACTTTTTATATCTGTTAGGCAATCTGGTGAAATCCCGGCAGATCGCCGTCATCCTCTCCCTGCACGAACTGGAATTTGCCCAGCGCTTTTCCGATACGATCTACTGCGTCGACAACAATGTGATCGATAGAGCCGGATCGCCGGAGGAGATCTTCCAGGGAGATTACATCGAAAAGCTGTACAAGGTCGAACACGGCACCTATAACGTGCTGTTCGGCGGCATCGAGACCGGCGCCGTTACCGGCGTTCCCCGGGTTCTTGTGCTGGGCGGCGGCGGACAAGGCATCCCCGTCTACCGCAAGCTGCAGCGCATGGGCGTGCCCTTCGCAGCAGGCGTTTTGAGCGAATCTGACGTGGACTATCCGGTGGCCAAGACGCTGGCTTCTGCGGTGGTCACCGTTCCCGCCTTTGCGGCGGTGACCCCTTCATCGGCAGAGAAAGCCATCGAACTGCTGGACGGCTGCGGAAAGCTCATCTGCGCCTGCGAGTCATTCGGCCCGCAAAACGAAGAAAACAAACGCATTCTGGACTATGCGCGTTCCCACAACATGCTGGTAGAGAAGGAATCGATGGAAAATGCCTTTAAACGATCCTAGACGAAGGAAAGACGGGTCTCCGACATATTTTGGGGTTTCCCCGACATAGATTGGGGGCCGCGATTGGGGGCAACCCGTAAAACTCCGACTTTCTTTGGGGTTGGGGATTGGGGGCTGTTCCATCAAAAACCAAGT